>Ga0265297_10000312_pt1 | contig 158089 bp, 147 predicted proteins | sample Munlanlwell13791_FD_192502 | JGI IMG/M metagenome (GOLD analysis project Ga0265297, IMG submission 192502) | Leachate microbial communities from a municipal landfill in Southern Ontario, Canada - Leachate well 137-91 | ecosystem: Engineered > Solid waste > Landfill > Unclassified | place...
AATTCAACGCCCAACCTCATTTCGTCAAGCGCATAAAACCCACAGCACCCGGCAAAGTTGCACTGATTTCCGGCGGCGGCTCAGGCCATGAGCCTTTGCATACAGGCTTTGTCGGTTCGGGTATGCTCGACGCCGCCTGCCCTGGTCAAATATTCACCTCCCCCACTCCCGATCAAATGCTGGCGGCTGCACAAGCCGTAGAAAACGGCGGCGGCGTTTTATTCATCGTCAAAAACTATGCAGGCGATGTGATGAATTTCGAAATCGCGGCTGAAATGCTGGATTGTCCGCACGAAACCCTATTGGTCAGCGACGACGTCTCCTTCCCCAAAACCCATAGCACAGGACGGCGCGGCGTTGCAGGCACCCTGATTGTTGAAAAAATCGTCGGCGCGGCGGCGGAATCGGGGGCGGACTTAGCTACCTGCAAGGCATTAGGCGATAGGGTCAACCTTGTCACAGCATCAATGGGTGTGGCATTAAGCAGCTGCACCGTCCCCGCACTGGGCAAGCCCACTTTCGACATCGGCGACAACGAAATAGAAATGGGCGTAGGCATTCACGGCGAGCGCGGACGCGAGCGCAGAGCCATGAGCAGCGCTACCGAAATTGTCGACTACCTGGCAGGCAGTATTGATGACGATCTGAAACCGCAAAAGGGCCAATCGGCGTTGTTGCATATAAACGGTTTCGGTGCGACGCCTTTGATGGAATTGCACCTGATTTATGAATTGGCATCCCGGTTCTGGGAAAAACGCGGCGTTAACATCTGCCGCTCCCTGGTCGGCAACTACACCACTTCACTCGATATGGCGGGCTGCTCTATCACCCTGAGCTTGCTTGATGATGAACTGCTCCGCCTGTGGGACGCCCCCGTCCATACTGCAACCTTACGATGGGGTTGTTAAATTTTCTGTCAACACACCGACCAGCGCGCAAATCATTAACTGACTGGTTTTAGCGCCCGCATCGATATGCCCTCGGCTGCGCTCCTCCAGAAAAGAAGCGCGGCCTTTGGTGGCCACCATGTCCCGGGTAGACTCCATTCCTGTTATCGCCGCCTGCACAACATTTTTCAGAACGTCAGATAACGCCACAGAATCGGTTGCAGCCTGCCGCAAACTTGCCGCCACAGGAATCAACACATCCAACATTGTTTTCTCGCCTGCATCCGCCTTGCCTCGCAGCTTTACCGCATCCACACCGCTACTGAATATCTCTGCAAAAGTTTGCAAATCCAAAGCCCGTTCGACTCCGCTCACGACAGGCCGTTCGCGAGCCGCCTTGCTCATCGCAACAAACAGCGTACCGTATAAAGAACCTGATGCACCGCCCACCGCCGTCATCATAGTCATACCGATTTTCTGCCAGGTCGCCGCCCAATCAAGCTGAGCCGCCAATTCATCGCTTTGAGCTGTCAGCGCCTTGATTCCGCGCTGTAGATTAGTCACATGATCGCCATCGCCGATAGCCTGATCCAACGCAGTCACTTCTTCGGCGTTTGCTTCGATTACATTATCAATTGCCTGAATCAGGCGGGGTAATAGTGCAGGAACAAATTGCATGGCATCCTCCAATTCAAAAAAAGTAATCTGGGTAATCTTTAATCCCCCTTAGCGCCAATCATACCCCAAGCTGCACACCATCAGTTAGTTAAGCTAAAAAGATAGCTTCAATTCTTCCTTGTTCTTTATTTGTTCTCGTGCTATATTTTTTAAAAACAAACAAAGAACAGACTATGATTAAATCACTCACTAGAAAGCAACAAGAAGTCTTCGATTTCTTATTGCAAAATCAGGATAAGTTTCCCCATCCGCCAACGCTGGAAGAGCTTTGTGCGTGCATGGGCTTAAAGTCTCGCGGCTCCTTGCATAACCATATTAAGGCCTTGATTAACGAAAACCTGATCGAAGCTCCCGAACGCAAACAGCGCGGTATTCGCCTGACGAACTACGCAAAAGAAATGATCAATCATTCCGACGATCAAAGCTCGCTGCCGTTTGTCGGCATTATTGCCGCCGGAAAACCGATCGAAGCCGTCGAAAATATCACTTATATGGCTATTCCTGAGCAGCTGAAAACGCAAAAGCCCTGCTATATCCTTAAAGTGAAGGGCGACTCAATGATTGAGCAAGGCATCTATGATGGCGACTGGGTGATCATTGAACAACGCAGCTATGCCCGTAATGGTGAAATTGTGGTGGCCTTGATCAACAAAGCCGAGGCCACGCTGAAATTTATTGAGCAATACCCCCACGAAACATTACTTATCCCCGCTAACTCAGCGATGGAAGCGATGCACTACAACCCCGAGCAAGTTGAAATTCAAGGCGTATTAGTAGGCCAAATGCGCAGCTATACTAAAAATCATTAGGAGAAATACCATGTTGCAACAACGAATACACATGCGCGACCAAGTGACCAATCGAGTTGAACTGATTATGGGGGACGGCAAACCGCCGTTCGCTGAACGAATCGAGGAATTTGCAACGACCCTGTTGTTTGTGGTCATTATTATCTTTCTTGTTCGTATATAAGAACCCTGAATAAACCAATCGCTGCTATGAAACAGCATTCCCCCGGCATGGCAACCAAACTCAGCCCCATTAAGTTGAGTTTGCCATGCCGGGTGTTCTGACAGGCCACCTCGAATTATCCCGGCTGAAGCCCACCGGGTTAATGCAAATCTGCCAGAGGTAAATTTGCACCGGCATCCAGCCACGGCTGCGATTTATAAGGCCGTAAATTCCGGTATTCCCTGCCGGAACCTTAACTTAATGGCGCAGAGCTATTAACCTCGGCTTTTACAACAGACAACTACCAAGCAGCCTGTTGCATTACCGCTTTTATTCATCCGTTTGGCTAATATGCCTTGAAAAAATCATCGACAAAAGATATGGTTCGCGCGGAAATAACAGTGCGCTCCATTTAATTGCCTTATCCAGAACATACCTGATTTAGATGACCGACTTTCTGGCGCACAAAACCATTCACAGCGTTGAGCCGGTTATACCCTGCTCTTATCAAACGCCACCCTCCCCCTTACCTGCAAGGTTACTATAAATGCCCATTTCGCTTGCCGTTGTTGAAAACGTGATCCGTGAAGCCGGATCGATCGCCATGACTCATTTTAAAGACCTGAAGAATTTAGAAGTGACTAAAAAAAGTCCCCGCGACCTGGTCACCGCTGCCGACGTCGCTGTTGAAGCTTTTTTACAAGAAGCCCTGGCCAAGCATTACCCGCAATTCGGTTTCTGGGGCGAAGAAAGCGGTCAAAGCGCCAATCAAACCAGCCGCTGGATCGTCGACCCGATTGATGGAACGCATTCATTCTCGAGAGGCCAGTATTTTTGGGGCATCAGCGTCGCACTGGAAATCGATCAGGAGCTAGTTTTCGGGGCCGTCTATGCGCCCGCACTGGATGATTACTATGCCGCCGAAAAAGGCAAAGGAGCCTGGAAAAACGGCCGGCCCATTACCGTATCCAACGAAAACAACCTTGCCGACGCAATGATCGCGACCGGGTTCGCCTGCTTGCGCTCTTACTTAAAAGAAAACAATCTTCAGCGCTTCTGCCGGATCGCCGAGATAACAACCGGGCAGCGCCGTTTCGGTTCTGCGGCAATCGACCTGTGCCTGGTTGCGGATGGTCAAGTTGATGCGTTTTGGGAGCAGGAACTAAACCTGTATGACGTTGCCGCCGGCGCATTGATTGCAGAGGAAGCAGGCGCTACGATTACCGACTTTCAAGGTAATAAAGGACTCTTTCCGAAAAATATCCTGGCAACCAACGGGAAGATTTTTAACCAGATACTTCCGCTGATGTAAAAACTTTATTTACAGCTTTAGGAAAACACATTCCATTCCCCAAAAAGTGCCTTTTGCCTATGGCTGTAAAAGGTACTCGCTTAACGTCTTGCCCGGAACCGCAGGCTGCCCGGTTTTTTGACAGGCGCTTTGCAGCCCCAGCGAACAAGCTTGTTTATAGGCTTGCATGGCGGCAGTCGAATCATTAAGACCTTCCAAGGTATGTGCCTTACCCAGATAAAGTTTCGCTTTATTCGTCGGAACCAGCTCGATTGCCTTGTTAAAATCGTTTAGAGCCAACAGATACTGTCGATCTCCCAAATAGGCCGCACCGCGGTTCTGATAAGCATATCCAATATAAAGACCGTTTAGCTCGATTACCTTGCTTAAATCGCCTATCGCTTCGGCATAGTGCTCTACCCCGATTAATTCTTTACCTCGATTATAGAAAATTCTATCGATGCCCAGGCGTTTTCCTTCACTATTTTCGACCTGTCGAGCCGCATCATCCCAAAGTAACAAGGGGTGAGAAAAAGTCATCAATCGCAGCCAAGATAAGGGCATCATCAGCAATGCGACAAAAGTCAGTGTGATAGCCGCCTGTTTTGCGCTTAATTTTTGACACAAAAAAGGCAACGAGGCGAAAGCACCCACCATCCACAGATAACTGCGATAAAGCACAAAAGACTCCTGAATCCTGATCGTTGAAAGCTCTGTCGCAAATAATAACCACGGGCAAAGCAACGCAAAACCCAGCAAGCCTTTTAACCCTTTTTGCAGCAGCAGTCGGATTGCAATGATGGGATAAACTATAAATCCAATCAGACCGGCAGTCTGCGGCCATGACCAAAAACCCTCAGCAAAGGCCTGTGGCATATCGACAGACATCCCGGACGAACTTGGTGCAATCCATACCCACAGATATTTAAAAAACAGGAAGCTCTGTGTCAGTATTGACAAGGGGTAGGCAAGACGCGTATTAAAATCCGGCCCCAGCAGGGATATATAATTTGCCGCTATGGGCTCATAAGCCTGACCCAAAATATGTGCCGACTTGATCTGAAGAACTACGAATCCGCCAATCAAACCATAGAGCATGAAAGTCGGCCAAATCAGCATCAATCGTTGACGGATAGGCTGGTTGTTAACCAGCAACAACAGGGCTATCGTTACCGCAGGCGTCATAATCGCATGCTCTTTAGAGAATACAGCCAAAAAATAAGTGACGGTTGAAGCCAGCAGCCAGCGGTAGTTGTCTCTGATCAAACCCTCAAGAAACAAACGCCAGGTTAATAAGGCGAACAACGTCGCCATCAGAGTGGAACGTTGGATTAAATAGGCGGTCGCATAAACGGAGATCGGGTGCAACGCAAAGATCAAGGCGCCAAAAAACGCCAGCCAGTGCGGCGACAAAGTCCCACTGTTTTCGTCATTATAGGGAAGAACCTGTTCAAACAACCGGCGCAGAAATAGAAACAGGGTAATAGTCGCGGCAAGATGCAAAACCAAATTACCCAGGCGAAACCAGATTAGCTCCAAACCGAATAGTGAACGAGTCCATTCAAGGGTAGCGTATGGCAACCAGCGCAAATCAAAACTGAATACCTTACCCAGATATTGCTCGTGTACCGAACCATCGAAAAAATGAATGTCATCAAAGACGACGGGGTTCCCAAAAAACTGGCTGTAAAGCAAGGCGGCCGGGAAGCATAAAGCGAATAAGGAAAAGACAGTTCTCATGGCGTTACCTTGTTTTCAATCCAGTGTATTACCTGACCGTCAGAAAGCTGTAATTGCATGCCGGACATTTGGTTTAGCCACAAAAACCCGGATAGTATATAAAAAGCCATCCAACCCGGTAAAGAGCTGGATGGCTTGTATTGGGGTGTCTTCTGTATTGCGGCGGCGCACATACGAAACGCGCCGCCCAACAAGAAAGATATGTTTATTTATTCAAGACACCATTAATAAGTGCCAGCTCGGTACCTGTGGCGCTGGGTGTGACAACCCAAGAGACAGAGGTGCTATTCATAGTCGGTGCCCATGTAACTGTCGTGCCATCAATGGTAGTCCCTTTAATACCCTGTAATGTAGCTACAACGGCACCAGTTGCCGCAGTTACAGTAATCGAGGCAACCTCACTAGTAGCCGCAGGAGCTGCCGATAAACCGAGCGATGTCCAATTACTTGCAGTGAGAGCTGCTGCCGAACCGCCATTATTTTGCATAAACTCGGCAACAGCAAGCTTGACAGGATCGACTGCGGTAGCGACTTTACTTAATTTTGCTTTGATTATGTAATCCTGATAAGCAGGAATCGCAACAGCCGCCAAAATACCGATGATCGCTACAACGATCATTAATTCGATTAAAGTGAAACCTTGTTGAGCTTTTTTCATTGATAATGCATTCATCAGTTAGTCCTCTTTAAAATTAAAAATAAACAACATTTAGACATAAGCAGAAGTTATGCCAAGCCTCCTGGCAGCTCGCTTTCATTTTTTTATCACAAACTTATATTCTCTATAAATCAAGTAAATAGCCCTATTCATGCGAACACAGACTCTGTAAACAACCCACCAGCGGTGCAAACCAGTCAAGATAGAAATGACCGCAAAAAACGCTGCCATGATAAAATGCCGGTCAAAAAACCCTGCCACGACAACAATGCCGACCCAAAAGCCTTGCCAACACATTACACTCATTTGAAATCGGGGATGTAACATGCAGTACATCAGCCTTCAAGCAGCCTCTACATTAACCGAATGGAGCGAACGCACCATAAGACGCCGCATCGCCGACGGCAGTGTAAAGTGCTCCGATAACGGAGCCAATTACAAAACCATGATCTGCTTCGATTCGATCAAACAGGATATTTGCATTGCGCTTGAAGCCGACGATATTGAACTTCTCAAAACCGCCGACTCCGGCGATGCAAAAGCACAAAATGACTTGGCATTGCTTTTTTTAGAAAAAAACAAATTAAAAAGCGCTGTGTACTGGCTGGAATTGTCGGCAAAGCAAAATTTTACCGACGCCATGCACTTGCTGGGGCGTTGCTATTTGGAGGGTAACGGCTTACCTAAAGACGACAGCCTTGCCATTATGTGGATTGCCAAAGCGGCTTCACTGGGTCATTCGATTGCGCTTACGCAAATTCAATCGATGCGCCTGACTTAAAAGCCCGCCAGACAAGCCAATTCAGGTACTTTACGATTAGGAGCGATTAAAACGCCAATCGCATCGCTTGCATCCAGGCAGTTTGAAATTACTGCGGCACTGGATTTTCTATTTCAGGGATTCTGAGACGTGTGAATACCAAACAACCGTCGACTAAAATAGACGGTTGTTTGGTAAAAGACTTTTTACCGGCTTACTGCAACTTGGCCTTAAGCATTTTATTCACTTCGCCGGGATTTGCCTTGCCCTGCATTTCTTTCATCACCTGCCCGACAAAAAATCCGAAGACTTTATCCTTACCGCTACGGTATTGCTCAACCTGATCCTGGTTGTCGGCGATAATTTTGTCGATAATGGCTTCTATCGCGCCGGTGTCGGTGATTTGCTTCAGGCCTTTGGCTTCGATGATTTCGTCGGCTGTCGCGGTACCCTGCCACAGTTCTTCGAACACCTGCTTGCCGATCTTGCCGGAAATGGTGTCGTCGCTGATGCGCTTTAACAATCCTGCCAGACGTTCGTGACTGACCGGCGAATCGGTAATTTCCAGACCGGCTTTGTTCAACGCGGCCAGCAGATCGCCGGTCACCCAGTTGGCGCAAATTCTCGCTTCGCAGCCCGATTCTTTAACCACGGCTTCGAAATAATCGGCCAGCTGACGCGAAGAAGTCAGAATGGTTGCGCTTTCTTCATCCAAGCTGTAATCAGCTTTAAAGCGCTGCTTTTTTGCCTGAGGCAATTCCGGCAACTGGGCTTTTATCTGCGCCTTAAAGTCTTCATCAATCAGCACCGGCAACAGGTCGGGATCGGGAAAATACCGGTAATCGTTGGCCTCTTCCTTGCTGCGCATCGAACGGGTTTCATCCTTGTCGGAATCATACAACCGGGTTTCCTGAACCACGACGCCGCCGCTTTCTATCAGCTCTATTTGCCGCTCGACTTCGTGGTTGATGGCTTTTTCGACAAACTTAAATGAATTGATGTTTTTAAGCTCTGTCCGCGTGCCGAATTCTTGTTGGCCTTTTGGACGTACCGATACGTTGGCATCGCAACGGAACGAACCTTCCTGCATATTGCCGTCGCAAATACCCAGATAGCGCACCAGTTCGTGCATTTTTCTCATGTAAGCCACGGCTTCCTTGGCCGAACTCATTTCCGGCTCGGAAACGATTTCCAGCAACGGCGTACCGGCGCGGTTTAAATCGATTCCGGTCAAGCCGTGAAAATTTGCATGCAGCGATTTGCCGGCGTCTTCCTCCAAATGTGCGCGGGTGATGCCGATACGTTTAGTTACGCCGTCAACGTCGATATCCAAATGCCCGTTACCGACGATAGGCAGATCCATCTGGCTGATTTGGTAGCCTTTGGGCAAGTCCGGGTAAAAATAGTTTTTTCGGGCGAACACGGAGTACGGCGCAATATGCGCCTCTATCGCCATGCCAAAGACGACAGCCATGCGCACGGCTTCTTCATTCAATACCGGCAATACGCCCGGAAAGCCTAAATCGACTGCGCAGGCTTGGGTGTTGGGTTCGGCACCGTAAGCGGTTGAAGCGCCGGAAAAGATTTTTGATTGAGTAGCGAGTTGGGCGTGAATTTCCAAGCCGATTACTGTTTCCCATTGTGAATTCATTTTGATAGTTCCTTTTATTCGGCAAAAACGTCAGCTAGATCAATGTGCAGCTCAGGAAAAAGATAAGGTTTTGCCAAATCGTCGCCGGCATACATGGCGAAAAGTTGGTATTTTTCAGTGTCTTGATCCAGCACAAACTGATAGACCGCTTGTTCGTAGGGATAAACCAACCAGTACTCGATGACGCCGTTTTCCTGATAAATATCGTATTTAAGGCGCATTTCTTTCTTGGTGTTACCGGGCGAGAGCACTTCGATAATCCAGTCAGGCGCACCATTGCAGCCTTGTTCTGTGAGCTTGTCTTTGTCGCAAATGACGCATAAATCAGGCTGGACGACGCTGAAAACTTGCTGATCGGTCAGCCTGGATTTTTTACTGTTATAGAGCTTGATGTCGAATGGCGCGTAAAAAAGTTTGCAGGTTTTTTTGTGGAAATACTGATAAAGACTGCCGCCCAGGTTGGTAATAACGCTCTGATGTTTCAGACTAGGCGCTGGCGACATCGCCATGATCTTGCCCTTGATCAGTTCAACGGTTTCCTCCAGCTGCCAAGTCAAATAATCGGCATAACTGTAGGTGGCGTTTAAATCCAATTGCGAGAGCTCTGTGATTTTGGTCATGTCTGCTTCTCCTTATTCAAAACCTTTTGGCGTTTGTTGATGCCAATCGGTGACTTGCTGATACTGATGGGCAATATTCAACAGCCGGTCTTCGGCAAAATAATTGCCGATGATCTGCAATCCTACAGGCAGGCCTTTTGCAAACCCGGCGGGAACCGACATAGCCGGCAAGCCGGCAAGATTAATCGCAATCGTGTAAATATCGGACAAATACATTTCAATCGGGTTGCCGATTTTCTCGCCGATGCCGAACGCGGTGGATGGCGCGACAGGTCCCATAATCACATCGACTTCCGACAGCGCTCTTTTGAAGTCTTCACTGATCAGGCGGCGGATTTTTTGCGCCTTAATATAATAAGCGTCGTAATAACCCGCCGACAGCGCATAAGTCCCCATCAAAATGCGGCGTTTGACTTCCTTGCTGAAGCCTTCACCGCGCGAACGGGTGTAAAGATCGGTTAGATCCAGCGGATTTTCGCAGCGGTGTCCGAAACGCACGCCGTCAAAACGCGACAGGTTGGCGGAGCATTCGGCGGGCGCAATGACATAATAAGCGGGAATGGCCAGCTCCAAAGTGGGCATCGATACTTCCGTTACTGTCGCGCCCAATTTCTTGTATTCGTTAACCGCGGCTTCAATCGCCGCCGCCACATCGCTGCTCAAGCCTTCGCCGAAGAATTCTTTGGGCAGGCCGATTTTTAAACCTTCGAGCCTGTTGTTTAACCCGGCCATATAATCGGGTACGGACACATCGACGCTGGTTGAATCTTTTTCATCGAAACCGGCCATGGTTTGCAGCATGATCGCCGCATCCTCGGCGCTACGGGCCATCGGCCCGCCCTGATCCAGACTGGAGGCATAAGCAATCATGCCGTAACGGGATACCCGGCCGTAAGTCGGTTTTAATCCGGTAATGCCGCAAAGGGCGGCGGGTTGGCGTATCGAACCTCCGGTATCGGTGCCTGTCACACAAACCGCAAGACGCGCCGCCACAGCCGCAGCCGAGCCGCCTGATGAACCGCCTGGGACTGTATTAGTGTCCCAGGGGTTTTTGACCGCGCCGTAATAACTGGTTTCGTTGGATGAACCCATCGCAAACTCGTCCATGTTCAGCTTACCCAGCATCACCGCACCGGCGTTATTGAATTTATCCACCACCGTCGCATTGTAGGGCGCAATAAAATTATCCAGCATTTTTGAGCCGCAGGTGGTTTTAACGCCCTCGGTGCAAAAAATGTCTTTTTGCGCAACCGGAATGCCGGTCAGCAGTTCCGCTTCGCCCTTCGCCAGCCTGGCGTCGGCTGCCTTGGCTTGCTGCAAGGCCGGATCTTCAGTGACGGTGATATAAGCGTTAAGCGAGCTGTGTTGCTTGATCCTGTCCAAAAAAGCAGAGGTCAATTCCAGGCTGGAAAACTCACCGGAACGCAGGCCCTTGGCTAATTCTGCAATTGTTTTGTTATGCATAGTTGTTACTCTTCCCTTTTACTCAATCACTTTGGGTACTAGATAAAGTCCCGCTTCTACTTGCGGCGCGATAGCCTGGAATTGTTCGCGATTGTCCTGTTCGGTTACCCGATCGGCTCGCAAGCGTTGCGGCTGGTCCATCGGGTGGGCCATAGGCTCGACGCCATCGGTGTCAAGATCGCTCATCCGCGTCATCAAATCCAGCATTCCTGATAAATCCTTTGCATACGAGGCAACATCTTGTTCCTCGATCCCCAGACGCGCCAAATGCGCTATTTTCTTCACATCATCCGCCGTTAAAGACACAATTAACTCCCAATAAAAATTTTCAGAGACTCTATTACTATTATGTTTATAATACGTTATATCTTGCTCAAATACTCGCTTGATTGATAAAGTAACATACAATTATTCCCCATAAGGATACAGGTAAAAATGTTCAAAAGAATTCGCGGCCTTTTCTCCAACGATCTCGCTATTGACTTAGGAACCGCCAATACATTGATCTACATTCCCGGACAGGGAATTGTGCTTAATGAACCCTCGGTTGTCGCCATCAAAGAAGACAGAATCCGCGGCGCTAAAACAATTGCCGCTGTCGGTCTTGATGCAAAACTGATGTTGGGCCGCACACCGGGCAATATTACTGCAATCCGTCCGTTAAAGGATGGCGTCATCGCCGATTTTGCGGTCACCGAACGGATGCTGCGGTTTTTTATCGAAAAAGTCCATCAAAGCAAAATGCTGCGCCCCAGTCCGCGCATTTTAATCTGCGTTCCTTGCGGTTCAACGCAAGTTGAACGACGCGCCATTCGCGAATCTGCGGCAATGGCCGGGGCGCGCGAAGTTTATCTGATTGAAGAACCCATGTCTGCGGCTATCGGCGCAGGCTTGCCGGTCGAGGAAGCCTGCGGCTCTATGGTGTTGGACATTGGCGGCGGCACCTCTGAAGTGGCGGTTATCTCAATTAACGGCATCGTTTATTCCTCGTCCGTCCGTATCGGCGGCGACCGTTTTGATGAAGCCATCATCAATTATGTCCGCAGAAACTACGGCACCTTAATCGGCGAGGCCACTGCGGAGAGAATCAAACAAGAAATCGGCACGGCTTACCCCGGCAGTGAAGTTAGGGAAATAGAAGTGAAAGGCCGCAACCTGGCGGAAGGTGTGCCGCGCAGCTTTTCCCTGAACAGCAATGAAATTCTGGAAGCTTTGCAGGAGCCGCTATCAGGCATAGTCGGCGCGGTAAAATTAGCCTTGGAGCAAACTCCGCCTGAACTCGGCTCGGACGTTGCAACCCGCGGCATATTCTTGACCGGCGGCGGTGCATTATTGAAAGATATAGATCGGCTCATCGCCGAAGAAACGGGTCTGCCCGTTTACATAGCGGAAGACCCGCTAACCTGTGTCGCCAGAGGTGGGGGCATGGTTCTGGAAATGCTGGATAAAAAAGGGGTTTCGACTTTTTCTCTGGAGTAATCAAGCGTAATCATCCTTTAAATCGTTTATTTGGACAGCGTGCAGTTTGTCGGGTTACGCGGATATTCGCTCCTGCAATGCCTGCATAATCACATCCCTGTGGCTTATGCAGGCGGCAGAGCAATGCATAGGCAATTGCCGGGCGTAGTGTAACCCGCAAACCAACGCCGTACCCGCTGGGTTGCGGCGCAAAGAAACGCGCTTAATCCAACCTACATAAAGAGGCATCCCGCTATAAAACTTTTATTTGCTACCGGTCCTTCCATCAACACCCGCCTGCTTGTGGCAATAATTGCTTCAGTCGCTTTACTGATCACTGAACACCGTAGCCATCGATTGGACTCGCTTCGAGCCACGTTATCCGTTCTTGTCGACCCGTTAAAATATCTGGTCGATTTGCCGACAGTTCTGATCGAGCAAACTACCGAATCTGTCCGTTCATACTCAACTCTAAAAAAAGAAAACGCCCAATTACGCGACGAACAATTCATCGATAAAACCCGCTTGCTTAAATTTGAGTCGTTGGAAAAAGAAAACATTCGTCTGCGTGCGTTATTGGAAAACTCGTTTAAACTCGGTGAACAGCTGCTGATCGCAGAATTACTGTCGATCAATACGGCGCCTTACGAAAATATAGTCGTCGTCAACAAAGGCACTCGTTTCGGCGTTCACCCGCAACAGCCGGTGCTCGATGCAAACGGCGTTGTCGGCCAGGTTTTTCGCGCATTACCGTTCAGCTCCGAAATCATGTTAATTACCGACCCGAACCATGCCATACCGGTACAGGTCAATCGTAACGGCCTGCTGACCATTGCGGTAGGCAGCGGCCAACTGAACCGCCTTAATTTGCCCTTCCTGCCGAATAATGCGGATATTCGCCCCGGCGACTTACTGATCACATCGGGTTTAGGCGGCACTTTTCCGTCAGGTTATCCGGTTGCTGTTGTCGATGATTTTACTCCGATGTCTAACAAACCTTTCGTCAACATTACCGCCACTCCCAAAGCCATGCTGGACCGGAACAGGGAATTGCTGATCGTCTGGAGCGACTCGTCCCCGGTTTCGCTGACCACACCATTGAGCGAAAAGCCCACCGAATCTCCCCCCCATGACCAACCCGCTGGGACCGGAACAGTCGGTAACGCCCTACCCGCCGCAAGTGGATCGGCGCGGAACACGCCAGCTGGAATAAACCGTGACGACAAATCCGCCGGGAGCGGATTGGCACATAAAACGCCCGTAGCGGAACAGGCAGATACAGACAATGATGAATAGCTACGCAGGTTTTGGCCGCATTTTCCTGACGATTGTGATGGCGATGTGCCTAAGAATTACACCTTGGCCCGGCTTCCTGTCCGGCATCAACCCTGACTGGGTGCTGCTGGCGCTTATCTACTGGGCAATTGCCGTACCGGAGCGCGTCGGTATCTTTCATGCCTGGATCATCGGATTACTGACCGATGTGTTGACCGGAAGAGTATTCGGCCAATACGCACTGGCCTATTCGTTGATCATTTATTTGTGCCTGATAATGCACAAACGTTTGCGCCAATTTCCCTTGCCCCAGCAGAGCCTGTTTATTTTCTCTTGCCTGCTGTTTTCCCAAATACTGCTGTTTTGGCTAAAGAATATTCAGCATCCCACTCAACTGCATGCTTCTTTCTGGCTGCCTGTTTTTACCGGCACATTCTGCTGGCCACTGCTCTATACCGCACTACGTCGCGTCCGCTTGTCACGACGCACTAAATAAAACCCCCTGTAGTCGCCATGTCTCGTATCTATACGATTAAAAATAAGCTGGAAGAGAGCCGTCTATTTCTCAACCGCATTATTGCAGCCTTTGTTGTCATGCTGCTGTTAACATCCGGCTTGATTGTCCGTCTGGTTTATCTGCAAATTGTCGGGCACGAACATTACGCAACACTGGCAAAAGACAACAGCATCAAGATCGAACCGCTGGTACCGACGCGGGGCATTATTTATGACCGGCACGGCAAAGTCCTGGCCGACAACACCCAGTCTTTCAGCCTGGAGCTGATCCCGGAGCAAATCAAGGATCTTGATGACACGCTACAGCGTTTACAAAAACTGCTCAATATCTCAGACGAAAAAATCGACCAATACCAGAAACAACGCAAACGGCAAAAACGCTTCGTCAGTACGCCTTTATTAATAAGTATGACCGATGAAGAAATCGCCAAATTTGCCGTAGTCCGGCCTTATTTCCCCGGCGTCGACATTCAAACGCGCCTGGTCCGGCATTACCCCTACGCCGAATTAGCCTCCCATGTTGTCGGTTACGTGGCCCGCATCAACGAGACGGAAATGAAATCCCTGCCCGTCGCGGAATATCGGGGGTCGACTCATGTCGGCAAGATAGGTATAGAAAGCACTTACGAGACAGAACTGCACGGCAAGACCGGCTATGCGGAAATAGAAACAAATGTACAGGCGCGCGCGATCAACACGGTGAACTCGGTCCCGCCGGTACCGGGCGAAAATCTATATCTGACGCTGGATATAGATTTGCAGAAAACCGCTTATGACGCCCTAGGCGACTACAACGGCGCGATAGTCGCCATTGAGGTTAAAACCGGCGGCGTGTTAGTCTTCGCGAGCCGTCCCGGCTTCGACCCCAACCCGTTTGTTATCGGCATCGCCAATGACGCGTACCAAGCTCTGCAATCCTCCGAAAATCAGCCGCTCTATAACCGCGCATTGCGTGGCTTGTATCCGCCGGGATCAACCGCCAAGCCGTTTGTCGCATTGGCGGGGCTTGAATACAATGCGATAAGCCCCGAACACAAGATTTTCTGTCCCGGCTATTATCAGCTGCCCAATGTCAGCCATCATTATCGGGATTGGAAAAAAGGCGGGCATGGCTCGGTTAATATGTCCGAAGCGATCACCCAATCCTGCGACGTGTATTTTTACAGCCTGGCGTCCACGCTGGGCATAGACCGTATGCACAGTTTTTTACAGCACTTTGGTTTTGGTGAAAAATCCGGCATTGATCTGGTCGGCGAGAAGCAAGGGTTATTGCCGTCACGCGAGTGGAAACGTAATCAACGCAATCAGTCCTGGTATCCGGGAGAAACACTGATCACCGGGATAGGCCAGGGATTTCTTCAAGTTACACCGATACAGCTGGCGAGGGCCACTGCGACATTGGCGAATAAAGGCAAGGTTGTAAGCCCTTTTCTGGTCAGGCATACCCCGGATCCCGACGCCACCGCCCCGGTTATAGAAAACCTTGAACTGAACCCTGAAAATATCAATACGATTACCGCAGCTATGGTCAATGTTATTCACGACGCACACGGCACAGCAAAAAGCATCGGCAAAAACATCAGCTATCAAATAGCCGGAAAAACAGGAACGGCGCAGGTTTTCAACATTAAGCAGGATGCAAAATACAACGAAAACGACATCGACTTCAAATTGCGCGATCACGCCTTATTTATTTCTTTCGCCCCGGCTGACGATCCCAAAATTGCAGTTGCGGTCGTCGTTGAGAACGGCGGTCACGGCGGCTCAGTCGCAGCGCCCATGGCGGGACAGGTTATCAAGCAATATTTAGAGGGCAACAATGAAAACTGAAACCCGTAGCGAACAATTTCACCCGCCGTCACTGATCGGCAATGTCCTCAGAAAACTGCATATCGATATTCCTTTATTTATCGGCTTGTTGCTGATCTCGCTGTTGAGCTTTGTGATCCTTTACAGCGCGGGCAGCCAGGATATGGATGTACTGATGCGCCAGGCGGCGCGCGTCGGACTGGCTTTCCTTTTAATGACGGCGCTGGCTCATGTCGATCCTTACCAATTTAAGCGCTATTCAGCGCTGCTGTTTAGCTTTGGCATCTTATTGTTGATTGCGGTGCTGATTCTGGGGCAATTCGGTAAAGGCGCGCAACGCTGGCTGGACCTTGGCGTTTTTCGCTTCCAGCCATCGGAAATGATCAAAATCACCACCCCGATGATGATCGCTTGGTATTTAGCGGAACACGCTTTGCCGCCAAAACCAAAGCAATTGCTGATCGCCGGCATACTGATCATTATTCCAACCTTGTTGATCGCCAAACAACCTGATCTGGGCACCGCATTACTGGTCGCCAGCTCCGGCGCTGCGGTACTGTTTTTTGCCGGCCTGTCCTGGCGGTTCATGCTGGCAATCTGCACCATACTGGCGGGACTGACACCGATACTCTGGCATTTTATGCGTCCCTATCAACGCGACCGGGTGCTCACCTTCTTGAATCCTGAAGCCGATCCTCTAGGCAGGGGCTATCATATTATCCAATCGAAAATCGCAATCGGCTCCGGCGGCATCTACGGCAAAGGCTGGCTGGGCAGCACCCAGTCGGAACTGGACTTTTTACCGGAAAGCTCCACCGACTTTATTTTCGCAGTCTTTGCCGAAGAATTCGGACTGTTCGGCTGCGTAAGTCTGCTGACCTTGTACCTGCTTATCATCAGCCGCTGCCTGTATATCGCCTCGCAAGCCCAGGATACTTACAGCCGTTTATTGGCGGGCAGCTTGGCCTTCACCTTTTTTGTTTATGTTTTTGTTAACATCGGCATGGTCATCGGCGTACTTCCTGTTGTCGGCGTTCCATTGCCATTAATCAGTTACGGCGGCACCTCCATCGTAACCTTGCTGGCCGGATTCGGCATTCTTATGTCGATTCATACGCATAAAAAATTCCTGCCGCACACGTAACGGCAGGCGAAAGATGAAGGGCTAAAGGCTAAAGGCTAAAGGCTAAAGGCTAAAAATTGTGGACCTTTAAATCTTCGATTGATACCTTAAAATTTCCGCCTCACTTATAAATCTCAAACAAGCTCTAACACAAGGCTAAAAAGATGCTCAAATACAACCTTATATCCCGGCTCAGAAGCATCCCCTGGGCCTTTCGCCTTTCGCCCTTCGCCTTTTGCCTTTTCCTCATCTCCTGCACCGGCAACATAAAAGATACCGAATCAGTTGACGCTTTTATCGAGCAAATGGCAACAAAACACCAGTTCGACGAGTCCGAACTTGAGGATTTGTTCGAAACGGTCGAGATCAAACAGGACATACTTAAAAGAATCGCCTCTCCGTCGGAAAGCTTGCCCTGGTATAAATATCGCAAAATATTCCTGACCGAAGCCCGTATCGACGCCGGCGTGCAATTCTGGAAAGACAATGCGCCTGCCCTGGCCGCCGCCGAACAACAATACGGCATCCCGCCCGAGATTATTGTCGCCATTATCGGCGTTGAAACACTATTTGGGAAAAACACCGGCAACCACCGCGTCATCGATGCATTGTCTACCCTGGCCTTTGCCTATCCGCCGCGCAGCAAATTCTTTCTTAGCGAACTGGAAAACTTCCTGCTGCTGTGCCGCGATGAACACATCAATCCCACCGATCCACTAGGCTCCTACGCCGGCGCCATGGGTATGCCGCAATTTATGCCCAGCAGCTTCAGAAACTATGCCGTCGATTTCGATAATGACAACCGCCGCGACATCTGGCGCAACAATAACGATGTCATAGCCAGCGTCGCCAATTATTTCGCCAAACATCACTGGCAAAAAGGACAAACTATCGCCGTTCCGGTTACAGCCAAGTATAAAAACTATGAACCAGCTCTCAATAATGACCTTAAGCCTGATTTAAGGGTTGCTGAGTTAGAATCGCTCAACTTAATAATATCGAGACAATTACCTTTAGACAGTAAAGTGAAACTGCTTAGCTTTGAACAGCAACAAGGCGAAGAACTCTGGGCGGCATTAGACAATTTTTATGTCATTACCCGCTACAACCACAGTCCTTTATACGCCATGGCCGTTTATCAGTTAAGCCTATCTATTTTAAATAAAAAAGGCTCATTCCCATGAATAAGATCATCCCGTTACTTTTAATGTTTGTTTTATGCAGTTGCAGCAGCCAACAAATGAAAACTAACGACCTTTCAAGCCAAACATTAAGCCCCCACTCATCAAAAGCGCCCCACAGCAATGCCGACACTGCGAACGCCGACGAAGAAAATCTATTACCCCGCCTTACCCGCTACCTGAAACAAGGCATAGCTTCATGGTACGGCCCCAAGTTTCACGGCAAAAAAACCGCATCCGGCGAAATATACGACATGTACGCGATGACGGCCGCGCACAAAACCCTGCCGATTTCATCTTACGCGCGCGTCACCAATCTGGAAAATCAGCGCAGCGTTATTGTCCGCATCAATGACCGAGGCCCCTTTCAAGGCAACCGCTTGATGGACCTGTCATACGCGGCCGCCAAAAAACTCGATTTGCACCAGGCCGGATCAGCGGCTGTTGAAATCAAGGCGATAGCGCCTGAACAGGCTTTAGCGCAAATGCAAAATGCTGCAAAAACGCAAGAGAAAAACGTCTATCTTCAAGTAGGTACATTCGGCAACAAAAAGAAGGCCATGAACCTGAAAAACAAGATTGTCGCTCATCATTTGCCACAGCCGGAAATACTACCGTCAACGCACAAAGGCTCCACTCTGTACAAGGTTCAAATGGGCCCCATTAAATCACCGGAAAACGCCCACAAGCTGAATATACAACTGGCAAAGCTGGGCATAACCGCGACTCAATTTGTTAGTGAAACCGATCAAAAGCAAATCTCCATGATACAATAAACTCATGTTTTACTGAGTCTACCGTTTAGAGAGCAATGATCCCTTTTAAAAAATTCCCCGTTTTTTTATTTTTTAGTTTATTAATTGCCGCAAACGCGGCAAACGCAGAAGACGCCGAACTCAGCACCCCGGCAGCACCGACTATTGCTGCCAGCGCCTACATCTTAATGAACTACGATTCCGGCAAAGTGCTGGCGGAAAACAACGCCGACGTTAAGCTCGCCCCCGCCAGTCTGACCAAAATCATGTCTGTTTATGTGGTGTTTCGGGAAATCAGCAACGGCCACTTGCATTTAGACGATCTGGTCACCATCAGCCAAAAAGCCTGGGAAACGCCCGGCTCGCGCATGTTTGTCGAAGTCGGCAATCAGGTTAAGGTTGAAGACTTGTTAAAAGGCGTCATCATTCAATCCGGCAACGACGCCAGCGTTGCTTTGGCCGAACATATCGCCGGCGACGAAAGCACTTTTGCCGACATGATGAATCAACATGCCGAACGTCTGGGCATGAAAAACAGCCACTTCCAGGATAGCAACGGGCTGCCGATCGACAACCATTACACCACCGCACGCGATCTGGCCATACTGACCCGGGCTTTAATCAAAGAATTTCCCGACTATTACCGCTGGTTTTCACAAAAAGAATTCACTTTCAACAACATCGTTCAGCACAACCGCAACCAGTTGCTGTCGCGCGATGAAACCGTGGACGGCGTTAAAACCGGATTTACCGATGCAGCGGGCTATTGCCTAGTCGCCTCCGCGTTAAGAAACAACATGCGCCTGATTTCCGTCGTGATGGGCGCAAGCAGCCCTAACGCCAGAGCCAACGAAAACCAGAACCTGCTCAACTACGGCTTTCGCTTTTTTGAAGCGCATAAACTGTATTCAGGAAAAACCTCCCTGGCCGAGGCGAGAATCTGGAAGGGCGACACTAAAAATGTGCAACTTGGCTTGGCCGAAGATCTTTATGTTTCTATTCCCCGTCGCCATTACAACGACCTTAAAGCCGTCATTAACATCGACAAAAAAATTACCGCCCCCGTTAAGGAAGGCACAAAACTGGGCACCGTCAACGTCACCCTTAAAGATGAAGTTGTCGCCAACAAAGACTTGATCGCCCTGAAATCGGTAGAGCAAGGCAACATTCTTCAGCGCATCTATGACAGCGCAATGATGCTGCTGGAGAAATCCGATGGACAATAAGACCGTCTATTTAAACGGTCAGTACTTACCTCTAACCGAAGCCAAAGTATCGGTTCTGGATCGCGGCTTCCTGTTCGGCGACGGGATCTATGAGGTTATCCCGGCTTACTCGGGCAAATTGTTCCACTTTGAAGACCATATGGAGCGGCTGGAAAACAGCCTGTCCTCCATTCGCTTGGTTAACCCGCATGAACGGGCGCAATGGCTGGAGATTCTGACGCCTTTGCTGGATGCAGGCCGGGATCAATCCGTTTACCTGCAAATCACCCGTGGCGTCTCCGACAAAAGGGATCACGCTTTCCCGGAAAAAGTCACGCCGACCGTATTCGCGATGTGCTCAGACATCGTGCCTTTGGCAAATTTGGAATCCGGTGTCAAAGCCATCAGCATCGACGACAGCCGCTGGGAACTGTGCAATGTTAAAGCCACCACGCTGCTGGCCAATATCTTGCTCAGGCAACAAGCCGTAGAAAAAGGTTGCGCCGAAGCCGTCCTGGTCAAAGACGGTTATGTGACCGAGGGCGCCGCCAGTAATATATTTGCCGTCATCGACGGCATCTTGATTACGCCGCCGCAAGGCACCGAAATATTGCCCGGCATTACCCGCAATGTCATTCTGGACATTGCCCGGCAAAACAGCATCCCCTACAGCGAAGAGATCATTTCATTGGATGCCTTGCAAACAGCCAGCGAAATCTGGTTAACCAGCTCGACACGGGAAATCGTACCGGTTGTGCAACTTGATAATGAACCCATTGCAAACGGCAAACCCGGCCCCATATGGGAAGCAATGAATCAATTATTCCAGACTTACAAACGATCCCAATGAGTGAAGAAACCCTTTTAGAATTTCCCTGCCAGTTTCCGATCAAGGCAATGGGCAAAACCAATATCGAGCTCGACCTGCTGGTTGTCGAAATCGTGCGCCGCCATGTTGTCGACATTAACGAAGGCGCGGTAAGCACACGGCCCAGCAAAGACGGCAATTACATGGCCGTAACCGTTATTGTAGAAGCAACCAGCAAGCAACAACTGGATGCTATTTACCAGGATTTGACCGATCATCCGCATGTTTTGATGGCGTTGTAGGATATAAACGGAGCCGCACAACATCTGCAACGCTTTTATTGATAGATCACCATGAAGACACAAAGGACACGAAGTTATTTCTTCGTGTCTTTTTGATAGTTAAGGTTAAAAAACAGCTGCTCATTCTAAAATTCCGTTCGCCCTGAGCCTGTCGAAGAGTGAGCGGAATTTTAGAATGAGCAGCAAAATGAGTGAACGGCTTTCACAAGCTCCTACTTGAGAAGTTACCAACTCTGCACAAACATAAGTCATCTTAATGGTAACGATACGCAACTTAAGCTTGCAGGATTATGAATCCGTCTGGCGAGACATGCAGCGGTTCACCCAAAATCGCGACGCCGAAACCCCCGATGAAATCTGGATCACCGAACACCCGCCCGTTTATACACTGGGCCTAAACGGCAAGCCTGAACATCTGCTGGATACCGGCGACATCCCGGTCATCAATTCCGACCGGGGCGGACAGGTCACCTATCACGGCCCCGGCCAGCTGGTTATTTACACCCTGATCGATATTAAACGGCTGAATCTCGGCGTCCGCTCGCTGGTCACAACGCTGGAACAAGCCATGATCTCCGCCTTGGCGCAATACGGCATTATCGCGGTCGCCCGAGCCGACGCCCCCGGCGTTTATGTCAACGACAAGAAAATCGGTTCCATCGGCCTGCGCATCAAAAGAAATTGCAGCTATCACGGCCTGAGCATCAACAACCGGATGGATTTGCATCCTTTCGATCATATCAACACCTGCGGCTATTCGGGCCTTGAAGTGACCCAACTGGCCGACCTGGGCGTAACCGTCAGCAACGCTGAACTCGCCACCCTTGTTACCCAGGCTATAATTACCGCTCTGCAAAATTCGGCGCCTTTATCCCCTCTCCTGTTGGAGAGGGTTAGGGAGAGGAGTTTTAAAAAACCGAGTTTTGATCTGTAAACACAAAATCTCACGGCATTAGCAAAATGACTTATCAAGCGCCCTCTCGTTCCACGCCCGATTCCCACCAGCGCAGCACCGAAAAACTGGCGAAAATCCCGATCAAGGTGGAGCCTGCCGAAACCACCTTGCGCAAACCGGAATGGATACGCATCAAAATATCGGCCAGCGACGAAGTCACCCGTATCAAGCAGCTGCTGCGCGAAAACAACCTGCATACCGTTTGCGAAGAGGCCGCCTGCCCCAATCTGGGCGAATGTTTCCAGCACGGCACCGCCACCTTCATGATCATGGGCGATTTATGCACCCGCCGCTGCCCTTTTTGCGATGTCGCGCACGGCAAGCCGCTGCCGCTGGACAAGGACGAACCCCAGCACCTGGCCGATGCGATACAAGCCATGGCCTTGAAATACGTGGTCATCACCTCGGTAGACCGTGACGACTTAAGAGACGGTGGTGCAGGCCATTTTGCCGAGTGCATCGAAAAAATCCGCCTGCAAACGCCCGCGACCAAAATAGAAATCCTGGTACCCGACTTTCGCGGACGCATCGAAAAAGCCGTAGCCCTATTAGCCGAACAACCCTGCGACGTATTCAACCACAACCTGGAAACCGTCCCCCGGCTATACAAACAAGTGCGCCCCGGTTCCGACTACCAAGGCTCGCTAGACTTACTGCACCAATTCCATCAAGCCCAGCCGCAAGTACCCACCAAATCCGGCCTGATGCTTGGCGTAGGCGAACAGCCGCACGAAGTCCATCAAGTCATGAAAGACTTATTAGCCCACGGCTGCTCTATGCTGACCATCGGCCAATACCTGCAACCCAGCAAAGCCCATTTGCCGGTGCAAAGCTACATCACGCCTGAACAATTCGATGAATACGGCGCAGTTGCAAAAGAATTAGGTTTTAAACAAGTCGCCAGCGCGCCGATGGTTAGGTCTTCATACCATGCTGATCTTCAGGCTAAAGGGGTAATGCCTATCTCTTTATGATGTGCGGAGGAAAAATCAAAAATAGTCGTTCTGTTAAAAGATGGCACTGTCGGACGTAGCGCGCCCAACCAGGACATTTCTTTTTAATTCGCTTTAGACAGTCACCCTTTAGCGGCGTATGATTCAGCTGTCAGTCACGGAGAAAAGCATGCTAAACGTCAACCTACCTGAAAGAATTGAAACACGTCTTGTCGAGCTCTCAGCTAGAACCGGCAAATCACCCGACGCCATCACCCAAGCCGCACTAGACCTCTACCTGGAAGAACTTGAGGATTGTCTGGATGTTGCAGAAATCAAAAAGCAAGTCGGGGAAACCGTCTCCCTTAAAGAATTAGGCAAAGCGCTTGGCCTGGAAAGTTGAAATATCCGCCCACGCTGCTAAACAAATAACCAGCCTGGACAAACCCACTCAAAAGCGGATTTACACCTTTCTACAAAAACTTGAAACTGAAGCAGACCCTTTCAAGCTACTCATTCCCTACAAAACAATCATGGCAGGCCTCTGGAAAAAGCGTCTGGGCGATTGGCGCATCGTGATTGAAGCTGATCATGGTAAACTCACTTTGATCGTTATGAAAATCGGGCATCGTAGTAAGGTTTATCGGTGAGCGGAACTTTATCGCTACGGGACATTGCCGCCCTTAACTCAAGATGTAGTTCCATAATGTATGGTCGGACAACAACTTTATCGTTGCCCGACATTCTGCTATTCGATAATGATGATATAGGCGGCACGAGCGGCAATTGCCAGTTCCACCAAATGATTGTCTGCTTCGTCCTTTAAATTAGGCCTCCACAGATAGCTCGCATCAATGGCTGTGCGGACTGCTGCGAAACCGTCCAGGAACTCCATCAGGGATACGGAAGTCTGTTTGCAGAGCGCCTGTAATAAGGCATTGTTTTTATAAGGCTAAGCATACTGTTTATTTTGAATTTTGCCGGCTTTTCCGCCGATTGTAGAAGCATGCCAATATATTGTTTTTATTGATATTTTATTGCTAATAATTCAGGAGCTGTGCCGGTTTTGATTGTAACTATTCAGCAGTTAAAAAATATCACACAGGCACCCAAAGCAGCCCACACGAATTTGACTGATAAAATGGAGCTTTTTTGTGCATTCATGTCATCGTTAAGTATTGAAGACAATTCATTGCAACAGGAGTGCAAGCTTCGCTTGTGCTTGCAGGCGAAGCCTGCACTCCAGCTGCCAGAGGCTTCCACATTCCCGCCCATTTGGCGAGCACCCCAAAACCGCATTACTTAATCGCCCGCAACAGATTCCCGCAATACAGCTCCTTGCCGGTCTTTGCCGGTAGCCACAGCTGTTTTATTTCCAGTTGCTTTGCGGAAAAATACCGCCCGGCGGACGCCGCCAAATCGGCCCGCTCTATTTTGGGCGAGTAGGTGTTAAGGATTAAAAACGCCCCCGGATTCATCAATCCATACGCTGTTTCTATCAAGCCGGACAGGTGGTTTTCCAGCTTCCATTTTTCGCCTTTTGCGCCTAAGCCCCAGGCGGGCGGGTCCATGATGATGCCGTCGTATCGTTTGCCCCGCTTCAATTCGCGCTGAGCGAATTTTAACGCATCCTCATGCACCCATTTGATGCCGGAAAGGTGGCTGCGTTCCTGGTTTTCGTTAGCCCAGGTGATCAGCTGTTTGACCGAATCCACATGTACGACTTCCGCCCCGGCGTCACGGGCAACCAGCGAGGCCGCGCCGGTGTAGGCGAACAGGTTTAAGACCTTTTGCCCAGCACTGACCCGCTCCTTAATAAAGCGCCAGTTTGCCTGTTGCTCGGGAAACAGGCCCACATGCTTGAATTGGGTCAGCTTCAGGCCGAAGTTCAGGTTTCCGTAGGAAATAAGCCATTGTTCGGGGGCATGGGGTTTGATGTTAAGCCAGCGGCCTTGAGTTGAGGATTGCTCTTCAAATTCCCAATGCGCCATGTCCAGCCATTGGGCGTAAGGCCAGCCCGGTTTGAAATCGGCCTGGATTTCCGGGCGGATGGTAATGACCGCTCCCCACCTCTCCAGCTTTTTGCCGTCGCCCGCATCAAGCAGCTCATAATCGGGCCAAGGCAGACCGTATTCGCGCGGGACTTTTTCGGTTTGTGCTCCTTGCATTACTCTTCCTCCTGCTTAATCGGTAACGGGATTTATTTTTCAGTGTTTTTGTTGCGAATATTGATTATAAATTTAAACCAGTTAAGCCGTTCATGGTACGACAAGCTCATCACGAACGGCTTAACGCTTACATTGGCAACTTGCCTATTTTGAACTTTATGTTGTCTTTTAGCATCATATTATTAATCTTGCCCCTGTATACGCCCCGACTGCTCCAAGGTGGCCGCCAGCAGACCGGAAACCAACATCGCATCCAGTTCCGCTTCAATTTCACCGGTTAATATAAGTGTTGCGGTTCAAAGAACCTTTACAATCAAGTATGACTGTAATATGACCCAGTAAAGTTAGCTTTGCGGGTTTCGCAGACGTATGCGTCAATTTTTACTTTTGAGTAAGCCGTAAACGTCAACATCAACTGCGCCGCTTAATACAGAACATTTTTCACTTAAATCGCACTATGATCTGTAATGCGGGCGGGAGGTTCTAAACCATAGTACCGAATTAATACAACATTAATCGATCCGATACAAATTAGGACTGGCAACTTAGCCGCCTGCTCATCGCTTTAGCGGCTCAAATTACCGGGGGCTCTGCTATGGCTAATTAAGCCTGTTCATGGATTCATAAACAAGATTTAACAGCATCACCTGGGTGGTAAGGTCTATATCATGAAAGGAAATTCCGTGCGCAAACCTTGGCGGCGCATCTTTTTTCTTGCTTGGCATCTGTTGAATGCTGCGAATAGTCACCCCGGTGTCTATATGCGCATTCTGTTTGGTGGGCTTTATTGGAAACTCGAAAGAGATTGAGACTTCCTGATTAGGTTCCCCCAGTGCTTGATTGGCCACTATTCCGGCTCCGGTGACGCTGATATCGGTGATAACTCCTGCACCGTCCACGCCATTGACTTGTACCGGCAAATTCACCTTGGCCCTGATGGCGCCGCGTAGTGCGATGGATTTAATATCGGTGGGAAAAGTAAGATGCATATAGTAATGCGGCCCCCGAAAGATAGTTTTCACCCTGCAAGCCATCGTGACAACATCCACGCCTGATAATATCCGCAGGATAAGCGGATCATCTACCTGCATTTGAACGGAAAGCCCGTTCTCCATGGGCGTCTTTATTATCAGGTACTCCCCATCCACATAACCGATGAGCTCGGTATAATAAATTGCTTGCTTGCTGCTATGTTGCAGCGTTATTTGTAAGCGTGCGCCGACTTGCAGGTTAATATCTTTAAAAGCGGTCATCCTGTTTTCATCCGAATTATAATACGCGTTATTCCTCAATCCCTTCGCCAACTTGAATTTTCCAATTAAATTTAGTGGAAGGCATGAAAAACCAATGTTTTTAAATCAATTGGCTAGATCAAAAAAGCTACTCTTCGGCCGACACAGGTTTGCCAAGGGTTATTCATAAGCAGTCAAGATGATTGCAACCCGATCGAGAATTTAAAAAAATTCTATTGCCCGTACCGGTTTCAGTCAATCATTCTGATTTATTATATTAATATAATCTAATGCATTGTTTTGTGACTAATGTCCTAAACCCTTACCAATAAGTCCTAATACATTAAAATCATTAATATATTTAAAATTAATAAATCGTAAAAAGATCAAACGGCCTGAAAAAAAACAGATAAAATATTTTGATAGTGTCGGCAATTGCTGACATTTATATAGTCATTACCCTACAAAAAAGATCGGGAATAATGACAACCGGACAGAAGGGAAAAACCGCTGCCAAAACTGTAGGCTCAATTGATTCAGCTGCAAGGGCTAAAATGAGAAAACGAAATTCCGCGCGATCAGCAGCATCCAAAACATGTTGGGATGCCGGGATCAAGGTTTAAGTGGATTTGATGGGATAGCCGCGTTACTCAAAAACGACACGGCAGCATTGGAATTAAATTTATATCGCCTGACTAAATCTATTGAAGGCTTTGTTTCAAATGCCTTTATACGCCGAATTGATTAACTGATGTTACGCGGGTTTATTTTTTCTCGTTCCCACGCGCTACGTCACTGCCATTAAGTTAATTGCAGCGTATTTCCAGCGGCTGGAGTGCAAGGCTGGCCTTGCAGTGGCGCTATGCGTAACATCAGTGATTAATACAAGCCCAACTGCAACTGAGCCACTTCCGACATCATGTCTCGCGACCAGGGCGGATCAAGCACCACTTCGACATTAACACTGGCGACGCCGGGCAATGCGCGTATGCATTTTTCCACATCGCCCTGGATAACCGGCCCCATGCCGCAGCCCGGCGCGGTCAGCGTCATCATGATATGAACGTCATTCAGCCCGTTATCTGTCGGCGTTACTTTACATTGGTAGACCAGGCCAAGATCGACAATGTTGACCGGTATTTCCGGGTCATAGACCGTTTTCATCACTTCCCAGCAGTTTCTTTCAACCGCTGCCGCGTCGGTCTCGGATACCAAGGTGTGTAATTGATGAGGCTCCTTGCCCAGCGCATCGGCATCCACTCCGGCAATCCGCACCATGTGGCCGTGTTCGCTAACCACAGTATAGTTATCGCCCAGCGCCTGATGGATGGTGACTATCTGGCCCTTGGTTAAAGTCCCGGTGTTGCCGTCGGGGATAGTAACAATGTTGACATCTCGGGTTAAAACAACGTCTTCTCTTTCAGCCATAATGGTTCAGTTATAGATAGAAGGTTCGGGCGTCGATAGCCTGGCCGGTTATGCCGATGCTTTCTGAGCCGAATAAATACAGATAAATCGGAGCCAATGATTTCATGGACGGCAACTTGCTTTTATCTTCCGCCGGATAGGCCCGTTTTCTTAACGGGGAGTCTATCGGTCCCGGTATCAGGGTATTGACCCTGATTTTGCCAGATGCTTCATGTTCTTCGGCCAGTATGTTGGCGAAGCCTTCCAAGGCTATTTTGGAAACGCCGTAGGCGCCTGCGTAGGCCGGGGCTTTTCTGGCGGAAGAATCCGACGTAAAGACAATGGATGCATGCTCGCTCTTTTGCAGCACCGGCAGCAAAACCCGGCACAGCAAAAAAGGCGCGTTCAAATTGACGTTTAAGGTATGCCCCCAGTCTTTGGTCTTGTGCGTTGCGACCGGAGAAAATGCGCTGAACTCTACCGCCGAATGCAGAATGCCTTGCAGGGAGCCGTATTTTTCATCAATTTTGTCGGCCAATTCCTGATACTCGTTTTCATTGGCGCCGGCCAGATCGAACGGATAAATAATCGGTTCGGGCGCCTTGACGGTCACAATCGCATCGTAAACCGCTTCCAGTTTGGCGATGTTTTTATCCAGCAAAATAATATGCGCGCCGTGTTTAGCCAACGCCAGGGCGGCTGTACTGCCGAGCCCGCCGCCGGCGCCGGTAATTAAGATGACTTGATTTGTTAGCGGCATGGTAGTGATGCTATCCAGGTTGATATTTGCTCGGGCGACTCGATTAACGCATCCGCGCCCCAGGTTTCCGGGTTATCGCCGGGTTTAATGTAGCCGTATACTGCGGCCAGTGTTTTCATTCGGACATTTTTCCCGGCGGCAATGTCGTGCAGCGCGTCGCCGATATAGACGCATTCCTGCGGATCGACGTCCGCCTGTTTGCAAGCGAGCAGCATCGGTTCCGGGTGCGGCTTGGGGTTGGCCGTGGTATCGCCGCTGACGATGCAGGCGGCGCGCCCGGTCAACTTTAAAGCGTCCATCAGCGGGTTGGTGAAGCGTTCGCGCTTGTTGGTGACCACGCCCCATTTCAATCCTTGCGCTTCAATCGCAGCCAGTGTGTCAGCCATGCCGGAGAAAAAAACCGTGTGTTCGGCAATATTGTTCTGGTAATGCGTGAGCATGGTTTCCAGAATATCCGCCTTTAACATATCGTCAAGTTCAGGCCGGCCGGCGTTAATCATGGCCGCAGCGCCGAACGAAATAAACGGTTTGATGATTTCAGCCGCCACGGCATCAAAACCGTGGACGTTTAGCGCCCGGTTCAGGCATGAAATCAAGTCCGGCGCGGTATCGACCAGGGTGCCGTCGAGGTCGAATAATACGCAGGATAATTTGAAATCAGCCGTCATGTCTTACGCGGGGCGCTTAAAAGCAGCGATGTAATTGACATCTATGTCTTTGCCCAGCCTGAAATGCTTGGTGAACGGATTGTATTCAATGCCCACCATGCCCTGCAATTCAAGGCCGGCCGCCCGCGCTGTCTGGCACAGCTCCGAAGGCTTGATAAAGGTTTTAAAATCATGCGTGCCTTTGGGCAACATTTGCAGGACGTATTCGGCGGCAAAAATAGCCAGCAAATAAGCCTTGGGTTTGCGGTTCAGCGTCGAGAAAAACACCATGCCGCCGGGTTTAACCATTCTGGCGCAGGCGAAGATAATCGAGCCCGGATCGGGCACATGTTCGAGCATTTCCATACAGGTCACATGATCGAAGCTTTCCGGCTGTTGTTCGGCCAAATCTTCCGCGCTGATTTTTTGATAATGCGCACTGACGCCGGATTCAAGCCCGTGCAGATCGGCAATGTCAATCAGGTCTTCACTCAAGTCGATGCCCAACGCATCCGCGCCCTGTTTAGCCAAACCTTCGGTTAAAATGCCGCCGCCGCAGCCGACATCGACGATGCGTTTGCCGTCAATATCGGCATAACGCTTGATAAACTCGATACGCAGCGGATTAACATCGTGCAGGGTTTTGAATTCGCCCTGAGTATCCCACCAACGTTCCGCCATCGAGCCAAACTTATGGATTTCGTGCGGGTGTACATTATCTGTTGCTGTCATCGTGCCGACCATAATTTAAGGTTGATATAGTTTACTATATTACTAGGTTATTCGTCATGTGTTGTTCTGTCACAAGCCGTCTTGTATACCGCTTGAATAATAAGGTCATTATCCCTCATAACAGCAGATCATTCATCCCTTGATTTTTGGCGTCAATCCTGCCGCCGACTGCCGGGCAAAAAAAAGGCCGGGCAACTGCACCGGCCTTTTTTTCAGCTTGTCAGCTTACAGGGAATTAACCGCGTTCAATTCCTGGAAAGCTTGTTCCAAACGAGTCACCATGCCGACTTCACCGGCACGTTGCCAAACGCGTGGATCGTAGTATTTTTTGTTGGGCTTGTCGTCACCGTCCGGGTTGCCGATTTGGCCTTGCAAATAACCTTCGTTTTGCTTGTAGTAGTTCATGATGCCTTCCCAAGTCGCCCATTGGGTATCGGTATCGATGTTCATCTTAACTACGCCGTAGCTGATCGATTCCTTGATTTCTTCGGCGCTGGAACCTGAACCGCCGTGGAATACAAAGTTCAGCGTGTTTGCAGGAACGCCGAATTTTTCGGAAACGTGTTTTTGTGAGTTAGCCAAAATGCTAGGCGTCAATTTAACGTTGCCTGGCTTATAAACGCCGTGAACGTTACCGAATGAAGCCGCAATCGTAAAACGTGGGCTGATTTTGCTTAACTCTTCATAGGCGTAAGCGACATCTTCAGGCTGAGTGTACAGCATGGAATGATCCATATCGCTGTTGTCGACGCCGTCTTCTTCGCCGCCGGTGCAGCCTAATTCGATTTCCAGCGTCATGCCCATTTTAGACATGCGAGTCAAATACTGGCCGCAAATCTCGATGTTTTCTTGCAGGCTTTCTTCAGACAAATCCAGCATGTGCGAGCTGAATAAAGGCTTGCCGGTTTCGGCAAAATGTTTTTCGCCGGCATCCAGCAATCCGTCAATCCAAGGCAGCAGTTTTTTAGCCGCGTGGTCGGTGTGCAGAATGACCGGTACACCGTAAGCTTCAGCCACGTTGTGTACGTGTTTGGCGCCCGAGATAGCACCCAGGATAGCTGCTTGCTGGCCTTCCGCTTTCAAGCCTTTACCGGCTACGAACGCCGCGCCGCCATTGGAAAACTGGACAACGATAGCCGATTTTACTTTCGCGGCCGCTTCCAACGCTGCATTAATAGAATCAGTGTTAATGACATTTACCGCCGGCAATGCAAAGTGGTTTTCTTTGCAGATCGCAAAGATTTTTTGCACGTCATCGCCAGTGACAACACCGGGTTTTACTACATCTGAAATTTTCTGAGACATTAAGGGTTCCTGTTTCAATCTGTTACGTTGAGGGTGATCAAGCCGAGAGCCATTGCGGTTGCGGAAAATATCCGCCGCCCAATGCTGCCAGCCGCGTATTATAAAGTGTGTTCATGTAATAGGCTACTCTTGCCAACCAGGTGATCCAGGCCGTGGCGTCAATGGGGCTCCAGTTATATGCCGGAGAATGCACGATAACCGATAGTGATGCTGTATTTGTCAGTTGAGCTTCAATGAGGCTCCGGCTATATGCCGGAGAATGCGAGTCAGCGTTTGCCGATTTCTTGTTCGATCCGTTCGCTTCAATGAGGCTCCGGCTATATGCCGGAGAATGCCGGCTCTTGCTCAAAGCCGACGCGCTCACCAGTTTTGCTTCAATGAGGCTCCGGCTATATGCCGGAGAATGCGATCAGATGAAAAGCCAGGTTAAGCGCCCGCTCAATATCGCTTCAATGAGGCTCCGGCTATATGCCGGAGAATGCTATCGCGACTGGATGGGCAGCATCCCCAAGATCGTCAGCTTCAATGAGGCTCCGGCTATATGCCGGAGAATGCCCAACTTGCCGGTCGTGTTCAATGAAACCGACAACGAGCTTCAATGAGGCTCCGGCTATATGCCGGAGAATGCTCTGGACCATCACATCAAGAAATAGCGATGGCCTTGCTTCAATGAGGCTCCGGCTATATGCCGGAGAATGCAATCCAATTTATCGGGGAATGGATTTTAAAAATTAGCTTCAATGAGGCTCCGGCTATATGCCGGAGAATGCGCGCAAATGGCAGGAGAAAGCGCCGGGGAATTGCACGCTTCAATGAGGCTCCGGCTATATGCCGGAGAATGCCAATGATTGCACTCGCCCCGTCTTTTAATTCTTCCCTGCTTCAATGAGTCTCGGGCTATATGCCGGAGAATGCCATCGAGATGGTCAAACCGGCTGCCGTCGATAAACCGAGCTTCAATGAGGCTCCGGCTATATGCCGGAGAATGCCAACTGGAGTTTTTACGACCCCCGCGCAGTACGACAGCTGCTTCAATGAGGCTCCGGCTATATGCCGGAGAATGCGGTCGCTTTGCCTAATCATAAGTTGGCCTGATGCATGCTTCAATGAGGCTCCGGCTATATGCCGGAGAATGCCATGCTGTCCCTGACAGCTTTGATATTATTTGGGTTGCTTCAATGAGGCTCCGGCTATATGCCGGAGAATGCCAGGTCAATTGGATATGTTACCGCTACCCCAGCCGTGGCTTCAATGAGGCTCCGGCTATATGCCGGAGAATGCCACCTGAACTCTCAACGGTGCAACCTCCGCCTCACGCTTCAATGAGGCTCCGGCTATATGCCGGAGAATGCATGCGGCGTTGATGAATGCACCGGCGGCAAGGTTTTGCTTCAATGAGGCTCCGGCTATATGCCGGAGAATGCCACCGAAGCGCTAAAAAAAGTCGCCTTAGGTGTCGTGCTTCAATGAGGCTCCGGCTATATGCCGGAGAATGCGCAAATATGCCAGCAACGCCATAAATTATGGCCCCGGCTTCAATGAGGCTCCGGCTATATGCCGGAGAATGCAATGTAAAAAATGGGAATCAAGCCACCAAGAGACACAGCTTCAATGAGGCTCCGGCTATATGCCGGAGAATGCGCACGGAACCGTGATGGCTTCAGTTGGTATTTTTCCGCTTCAATGAGGCTCCGGCTATATGCCGGAGAATGCCAACGGTGCAACCTCCGCCTCACATACCCCCTTCATGCTTCAATGAGGCTCCGGCTATATGCCGGAGAATGCTAGGAACAATGCCCCAATGATAATTACCGGTCCGATAGCTTCAATGAGGCTCCGGCTATATGCCGGAGAATGCCTTCCTCTATAAGGTTTTCGATGTCCAAGTCATTTGCTTCAATGAGGCTCCGGCTATATGCCGGAGAATGCCACAAAAACACGTAAGGCCTCTTTCATGTTGTAGGTGCTTCAATGAGGCTCCGGCTATATGCCGGAGAATGCTGCATCCACGCCGCGCTGCCGATGTCGCCGATCACGCTTCAATGAGGCTCCGGCTATATGCCGGAGAATGCCGGTTCAATTTGCGCTGGAGGCCTTAGCCGATGCAAAGCTTCAATGAGGCTCCGGCTATATGCCGGAGAATGCAATTATTGGTCAGGACTGCACAGGCATTTGACTCGGCTTCAATGAGGCTCCGGCTATATGCCGGAGAATGCTCCCAAGGCAATATTTTATGCAAAACATCGACCCCTGGCTTCAATGAGGCTCCGGCTATATGCCGGAGAATGCAACCCATGTGCGCCCCGTTGACGTAGTATTTGCGCCGGCTTCAATGAGGCTCCGGCTATATGCCGGAGAATGCAGTCATGCGGTTGCCGAGCGCCGGTTCGGGATCGCCGCTTCAATGAGGCTCCGGCTATATGCCGGAGAATGCAACGACAACTGGTCGCTATCGCCGCCGGTGCAATCGCTTCAATGAGGCTCCGGCTATATGCCGGAGAATGCCAAGGGAAATAGGCCTGACCGTCTGTTAACGGTTGTGCTTCAATGAGGCTCCGGCTATATGCCGGAGAATGCGGCACAACGGTAATAAATGAAGTGCCAGGCCTATTGCTTCAATGAGGCTCCGGCTATATGCCGGAGAATGCTTTTGTTTGCCGGGTTTATGTCATTTAACGATTCAACGCTTCAATGAGGCTCCGGCTATATGCCGGAGAATGCATATATTTGATTGGGCGTGTTTCCGCCCAAATTTATGCTTCAATGAGGCTCCGGCTATATGCCGGAGAATGCGAAACAACATTATCTGTTAAGGTTGATAACACGGTAGCTTCAATGAGGCTCCGGCTATATGCCGGAGAATGCTTGCAGGGCGGTGAATAAGCGAAAAATAGTGTAGGCTTCAATGAGGCTCCGGCTATATGCCGGAGAATGCTTCTGCAACACGTAAATTAAGCAGCTGATTCAACAGCGCTTCAATGAGGCTCCGGCTATATGCCGGAGAATGCAACATGACTACTCAAATCGAAAACACAAACAATGATCTGCTTCAATGAGGCTCCGGCTATATGCCGGAGAATGCTCTTTCAGATCATGTAACAGATTATATATTTGCCCAAGCTTCAATGAGGCTCCGGCTATATGCCGGAGAATGCTGGCCGCGTATTCCTCGGCCCGAGCGTAAACTCCCGGCTTCAATGAGGCTCCGGCTATATGCCGGAGAATGCGGAGGCTAGATCATATTGGGGCGATAATATTCCTATTGCTTCAATGAGGCTCCGGCTATATGCCGGAGAATGCGCACTAAAAACCGATGCCAATATCGCCGCGTTGAAGCTTCAATGAGGCTCCGGCTATATGCCGGAGAATGCACGGGAAAACAAAAATATTTTGATGGTGCATGTCGTGCTTCAATGAGGCTCCGGCTATATGCCGGAGAATGCTCCTGCAAATCATCCTTCCCGGTATGTCCGCCAAGGAGCGCTTCAATGAGGCTCCGGCTATATGCCGGAGAATGCCGTTACTACCCAACGCCCTACCCTATAAACCGCCTTGCTTCAATGAGGCTCCGGCTATATGCCGGAGAATGCAAAGGCGGCATCATGAGCCAGATCAACAACGCCGAGCTTCAATGAGGCTCCGGCTATATGCCGGAGAATGCTATCCGGCTTGATCCTCGTTAAATAATCTATTGCAATGCTTCAATGAGGCTCCGGCTATATGCCGGAGAATGCAATCAATTGCTTGTCGCGCATTGCAAACAGGTCTACTCGCTTCAATGAGGCTCCGGCTATATGCCGGAGAATGCAGTAAAGACGATAAAAGCACATATTACGACGCTGGCGGCTTCAATGAGGCTCCGGCTATATGCCGGAGAATGCCGGATGATAAGTTCCTTTTTTGTTAAGCGGCAACTCAGCTTCAATGAGGCTCCGGCTATATGCCGGAGAATGCAGCCCGCTCTGGAGGCCTTGATTTGCCTGGCCTGCGCGGGCTGTTTGCGAGAGCTGCTTTACAGCGCCTTGCAACTGTACACAAAAAACCGCCTCCCGAATAGCCGATTTTCATAACATACTGATTTTTAAAGAGCCGTCCACCCGCGAACGCTGACGCTATTTTGCGCGGCACTACAGCGCTCGTCAACCGGCGGCGGACTATCCGCATCAGACGATCACCGGCTGGCGTTCCACGGTTTCAAACGCCTTGCCCAAACTCACCACCGACGGCTTGACGCTTTCCGCAGGGCCGATATTCATGATCAAAATATGATCTTCGCTGTGATGAATGATGCCGTCCAGCAGGGCGATCAGTTCCGCATGCCGCTTGCGGCTTAAGCGGCATTGGAACACCGACAGTTGCAGCCAGTCTCCATAGCCTTTCATCAGCCGGAACACGCGCCGCCAGCGTTTAGCGTCGTGAATGTCGTAAGTGACGATGTAAAGATGTTCGTAATTAGCCATTAGTCTGGAAACCGTGGGTAGGCGTGTGGAAACCGCTCATACTTCGACAGGCTTAGCACGGACGGTTTCCACGCTTCGACTGATTTGTCTGGAATTAGCGGGTGGTGAAATTAGGGTACTCCTGCAATTCGCCGAGCAGATAGCGCCCGAACAGCCGCGCCTGAATCTCGAACAAGCGCCGGTAATTAACCTTGTACCCGAACACCGGATGAGTGATTTCCTGGCTCAAGCGCCGTTCGAACGCCGCGATAAAACGCTTGCGCCCGGCATCGTTCAGCGCCACGCTGCCGGCCGCGCTGATAAAATCGCTGGGCCGCACTTCGCCGTTGTTGATGGCTTGCAACACCACCGAATCGGCGATTATCGGCCGGAACGGTTCCATGATATCCAGCGCCAATGCCGGACGGCCGTAACGCGGCTGGTGGTAAAAGCCGCGATAGGCGTCCAGGCCGACCGCCGTTAAATTGACCGTCCAGGTGCGCACCAGCAGCGAGTACGCAAACGACAGCAAGGCATTGACCGGATCGGTCGGCGGCCTGCGGTTGCGGGTGGTAAAGTCGAAACTCATCTGGCGGCTGTCGTCCGGCTTTTTAATCAGCCGGTCGAAAGCGCCGAAATACAAGGCCGCCGCCGAACCTTCAAAACCTAACAACTGTTGCAAATCCGCCGCCCGTTGCGTTTTATCGGCCAGGACTTTCAGCTGATCCAGCAGTTCGTCCGGTTTGTCGTCCAGCCGCCAGTTGCGGCGCAGCAGCGTCCGGCAATTCTGGATTTTGGCGCGCACCAGGTTGCGGGCAACCGCCAGACAGAATTTGTCGTCGAAACTGGCGCGGTACTGGGCGGTGCGCAGTTCGACGTTTTTATGGCCGGTGCCGACGGTGTGGCCGAAAAACCAGCCGCCGAAGCTGTGCCAACTAACCGGAATGTCGCGCTTCATCAAATCCTGCAAACACGGCGTGGTGATGTAAACGTTGCCCATGACCACGATTTGCGAAGTATCCAGCAAGCGCACGGTCTGCACTTTTTCGTCGTCGATGCTGATTTCCAGCTCCTCGGCTTTTTTGGCGACTTTGGCTTTGTAGGCCTGCACGTAGACCGGCATGGCCTCTTCGCGCATGACCGCCAGCGGCCTGGGTTCGATGGCGGCATTGTGCAGATAATTGACCTCGTCCGGCAGGCAAATGCCGACCAGCGAACAGGCGGGGCATTTCGGGCTGTCCTGCAACGGCGGCGGGATATGGCCGCCGGTCGCAATCAGGCGCAAACCGTTGATCGCGTTAAAGGTCAGTTGGCGCAGTTCGTCATCGAACGCCACCCGCACCCGCTCGCGGCTTTGCACAAAATACAACACGCCCTCTTCGCAAACATAGCCGTGCTCCTGCAACACCAGGCCCTGCACGCATAATTGCACGCGTTCGGGGTCGTAAGCGCCGCGCGCCACATGCGGCCGCTTGCCGCGTTTATAATCCACCGGCGTGACTTCGCCCTCCTCCGCTTCGATCAAATCCAGTTTGGCGATCAGTCCCAGACGGTTGGACGACAAGGTAATCGATCGGCCGTGGAGTTTTTCCTGCTCAAGTTCGTCAGCAACCGGAAAACTCTTCGACGGCTGATCGACGCGCCGATGGGCGTGGTCGCCTTCCACGGTATCCGCCGACGCCGCCCACTCGCCCTGCACCCATTCCAGGTAGGCCAGACGCGGGCAGTATTGGTATTCGTTGATCATCCGCGCCGGGAGCAGCGGCATATCGCCGCTGAGTTCCGGGAACGGCATCGGCAGTTCGAGTTGGATGGGAGGTTGATTGTCGGTCATTTTGTAATACAATCCGTATGATTAAACAGAAGTGGAGAATGCCATGACCGCCATCAGCCTGCGCCTACCCGACGACATCGAAGCCCAACTGAAAGCCGAAGCCCGCCTGGAAGGCAAAACCCAATCCGAAATCGCCCGGCTGGCAATCGCGGAATACTTGGCCCGCCGCGAGAAAGAGCGGTTTATGGCGGAGCTGGTTTCAGAAATGCGCACAGCCTACTCCAACCCGGAAATTCGCCGCGAAGCGTTGGAAATCGCCGAGGATTTGGTTGATGACGGACTGGACGCGATCATCGCCAGCGAGCGCGCCGCCGGTATCGACCCGGACGAAAAGTGGTGGCGATGATGAAACGCGGTGAAATCTGGATCGGCAACCTTAATCCGTCGCGAGGTCGCGAAATCGGCAAAATCCGCCCGGTTTTGATCGTACAGTCCGACGAACTGAGCGAGGACATAACGCCGATGGTAGTCATTTTGCCGTTGTCCACCCAGGTCTATCCGGCATTTAAACGTTGGCGGGTGACCATTAATGCCCGAGGCCGCCTGCTGAAACCCTGCCAAGTTGTCACCGACCAACCCCGAGCCCTGGATCGGGACCGTTTCGGCGAAGGCCCGCTGGCAACCCTGACCGCCGAGGAAATGGCGGCGGTGGAGAAGAGCTGGCTGGGGGTGATGGGGTTGTTGTGAATAAACCATCAAGCCGCCTTTGCATCCAAATTTGGCGGCATCCATAAATAGCCCTGCAACCAGAGCGTCCCATCAATATCCATGCCCACTTCCGGGCTCTGTTCCTGCCGCCAAATGCGCCGGGTAATCACAATATCCAGATCGACGTCTTCGGTTTCATAGTCCGACAAACGCATAACAGTCACCCGCACTAACCAGCCGGTTTGTCCCAAAAAGTCGTCGATAGGTTTTACCGATTTAACCGGACCGCGAAAACTGTACTCGTCTCGATCCCAATCCGCTATGGGCAGCAACGATGCCATGCCGCCTAAATTAATGAGCGATGGCAACTCCCCATCATTGTCTTCGTCTTCGTCTTCATCGGCATCGTTTCCGAGCAAGCGTTGCCACGCAATTTGCTCGGGATTTGCCGTAAAAGGAATTTCCATCACTTGGGCGGGCTGGGCGGCGTAAGCTATGCCGGTCAGGATAAACTCATAACGGCGTCCTGCTTCGTACCAAAGCCGGTTGATCAAAAAATGCGCATCGAAAAAAGTGATTTGCGCTTCGCCGAGACTGGCGGTGATCTGTGCTTCGACTTGCCCTTCCCAAACGGCTACGGAGTCGATTGTCAACGTGTGCTGAACACCTTCCGAATTAAACGGATACAAACTCATCAATTGAATCTGCTGCTCGGCAGCATCGATACGATTAGTTAAAACAATGCCTCGGCGCTGCATCGGCCAAACCAAATGAAAACCTTGCGGCCAATCCTGCGGCAGCTCCCGAGGCGATTTGCGGTGATTGCCGATGCTTTCCATGACTTGCGCTTCCTGAAGTATATTTGGCAAATCCTTGACGATGTCGGCAACGTCCTCAACAAATGGAGGCCAATGCGATCCCATGTAATGCGGGGTATCAGGCGCTTCATTCTTAAAAGTGGACTGCGGCCAATCAAGATTGGCTTGTTCAACCTCTGCCGTTTTGCAGGCTATTTCATCCTGCCAAGCGTCCTCGGCTTCGGCTGTCCAGCGGCTTATTTTAGTCGCGTCATACCGTTGCAACATGTCGCCCAAGCTTGGGAAGCGCAAGCCTAAGTAATCGTCGCCGACAAAGGTCACTATGCCGGGGCCGTAATCGGTATGGAGGATACGGTCATTGATTTCAAAGCGTTGGTTAGTTGCCATAAAAATCCTTGAATGCAGTTAAACAGTGGTATTGCAGGGTTCGAACAAACCTAAGCCAAAATGGCAACCGAAGCCCAAAGCCACTGGGACATCCTCCACAGGCTGGGCAAACGTTATTTGCCAGAATGAACCGTGGGTATCCGGTTGCGTTAAGCCTTTTTTGTTTCTAAAGCGATGAAAGTCAATCGGACGTAATTCACGGCCGTAAGGTTTGATGGACGGCAAGGCTTGAATTTCAACCGGTTCCGGCAGATTGCGCTCGCGGCATTCCCGGCGAATTTGCGCGGGAACATCGAAGTTCTTCTTGCAATGCCAAGGATGCAGATACGGCGTTAGCGATTGCCAAACAGTGGCGATTTTCAAAAGCGGCGTTACCGCTATGAAGTCTTCTTGTTTACCGACATGCTCCAGAATGAGTTGCCACTCTTGACCGTCGAAGCTTTTGACGGTTTTCAGCCGCTCCAACACTTGCCGCATGGCCGTATCGATGCCGGCCGGTATGTGAATCAACGCATGATCGATCAATCCTTGCCGGTTGGATTCCGGCAAATAAAAAGCATGCTGATGACGGTTTTCCGCGCTTAAACCGTGCCCGGACAATAAAGGCGGAAGCGCATCTTCGCCCAGCAAGCGTTTAGCCTTACCCATTACTGCCCGGCGCAAATGTTCGGCAAAACGAATGCTATCAACGTTACGCATCAAAGGCTTGCCGTAAATTGCATAGCGCACTGTAGTGGATGGCAGCATTGGCCGTGATTTAGGACGGCCGGCAACGCTGCTGCGCAAAGCCTGGATCGGCCGTTGGTAAAGCAGTTTTTTAGCCGACGGCGGCGCGCTCCAACCGGCGGCTTGCAGGTCGGCGGTATCAAGACTTAAAGCATCCAGCCAGTTTGGTTTTAACGTTGCGTCGATTTGTGCCGATTCTTTTTTCGATAACCGGCGAGCTGCCAGTCCTTGATGGAAATGACGGCAAAAATCCGCATATTCGGCAGGCGGCAAAGGCACATATAAATGCACCGGTTCGCTGCTTACCTCGCCGGTTGTTAAATCAATAGCTGTTTCTCCCGGCCGGCAATTCAATTCGTCATTCCATTCGGGCAGTCTTTTGGCTTCGACCCAGGATTCGGCCCGTCCCAAATAACCCAATACGGCCAGTAGTTCGTCAAGCAGCACTAACTGGTCATCCTCCAAAACCAGCTCCGGCCAGTGAACAATCAATTCATCGTTGCAGTCAATTCGGGCAAAAGCATCGAAAATCAGCGTGGACTTTTGCTTGTTAGGCATGTAATGCCGGCTATGGGCATGGACGGCAAGCGGTAAGCGGTAATGCGGCGCTTCTTGGGCAAGCGCGGCCAGCAGGGCTTCCAGCATTTCGCGCGGGAAGCGTTGTTGATCCAATTTCCTGTGCCAAGCGGCGATCAAGGCCCGGCTTATACGCCAGAGGTCGGGCGGCCAAGCGACATCGGCCTCGTTGACATGCCGTCCCCAAGGCGTGGCGTGATAACGTCCGCCGGGAAAGGTGAGCGATAATGTCAGCATGATTTACTCCTCGCTGCTGTCTGCGCCGGCTTTAGGCTTTTTCTCCGCGCCTTTTTCCCATTTCACCACGGTCACGCGCGGCTCGGCGAAGCGATTTTCGGCGGCGACGGCGTTGATTAAACCGGGCAATGCTTGGTCCAGTTGAACGCGTTCCGGTAATGTCCAGCCGTTCGGACGCGTCACTTTCAGCTCTTGAACTTCAAGGTCGCAAGCGGTGCGCAGGCGCAAACCTTCGTCCAGGAAACGGCGGATTTTGTATAGCGCCAATGCAATCAGCAATTGTTCGACGACTTGGCCCAAACCGAAGCCGCGTATTTGCGCCAGGTCGATGTTGAAGTAGGCGGTGATTCTTGGAGCGGTATAGTCATCACGAGAATACGGCACGTTGCCAAATCCTTTGGCGGTGTCTCCCGAAGGATTGACATGATCGTTTTTAACGCCACCGCTTTGCGCCAGCTTTACATCCTCGGCTTCAATAAAGGCCGATACGACGCGCGGCAATCGTAACCGGCCGCCGGCCAATTCGCTTTTCGCCAGGAAAATTCCATGCAACAAGGCATTGGTATCGTATTTCAGCACGACGGCCGCAAGCTTGCGAATGTCTACCGGACCTTCATTCATATCCGCCAATTCTTTTTTTAGCATGTCGAACACCGACTTGTCCTTGCCCTCCAGAATATAAGGCGAGTTAAGCCGATGCGCTTCCAATACCGTGTTAGTCAACGATGTTCCTTGTTTGTCGACGACTTTAACCAGCGGCAAGCCTTTAAGCGGCGCGGCCCAGTCATCGTTGGGAGTATCCCAACAGACAACTTCCAGGCGGTTAGCCAAGCTTTGCGCGGACTCCACCAGCAACAAGCGGTTGCCGTTCGGCCCGTCGTACACCGCCGCACCTAAATCGGGAAAACCGGTCGGTTGGAATCGCGCGCCTTGCAGCGGCTGTAAATCGGCTTCTATCAACAGGCGCGGTGCGGTTTGCAAGCTTGAAAAATCGATAGTCATGTTATGTTTTCCTTAAGTGGTGGTGGATAAATCAATCGTTTTGTTTTTGTTACTGCGTTTTCTTCCTCGTTCCCACGCGCTGCGTGGGAATGCGGTATGGGACGCGCTGCGTCCCTTCTATATACCCGGCATTTCTGTTTGTTAGCCGCAACACGCGGCGCAGCCAAGTAGGCCGGAATAAGCCTGTCCGCGCGTTAAGCGCAGGACTGGCGTTTCCGGCACTCCGATTGCCGGAAACGCCCACCCTGGCTGACGCCGGGCGGTCTTATTCCGGCCTACATTCAAGTCCAAACAACACCCGCGTCTGGCGCATACAGGACGCAGCGCGTGGAAACGAGGCAAGCAAGCACAATCAATCGTTTTGCTTTTGTTGCCGCGTTATGCTCCGCAGCATGGTTGCAAGCTGGCCAAACTCTATTGGAATGGCTAATGCTGCTAGTAATCTCTGCCCATCCATATTCAATGCGGACGGCGGCTGATTGGGAAAAACCGGCAATGCAACCCCGGCTTGCCTGAGCTTGTCCCAGGCCAGTTTGACGGCTTTATCGGTTTGATTGGCGGCCAGCCCGGCCAGAATTTCCGGGCGAAACGTAAGCTTGCAATCCGGCGGTAAAAAGCCGGTTTTTTGCAGGACTTCATCGGCCGTGAAAAACGGCTTTAATACAACGTAAGCTCCCGGCAATACGGACTGCGGTTTCCGTTCATTTTGGCCTGCCGGATTACGGGGGATGTTTTTGATTAAGGCCAAGCCTTGCGCTAAATCGCCGATGCGCCGGTCGTCGGTGGTTGATTCAAGAAAAGCGACGATGTCGCTACAGTCAGCGCCGAAACTAAAACCGAAAGGTTTGTCTTTGTGTTGCAGGCGTTCGGCCGCCAATAACCGGGTGCGCAACAGCGTTGTCATGTTCCGTTCAAAAGCTCCTTCGCCCCAAACCGCAAGCCGGGAATGTTCGTCCCATGCCTGTTCCTTGGCTTTTACCGGCGCGAAATGAACGCGCATCGGCAGGCCGGTTGCCGACAATCCGGCTAAAGCGCAAGCCAAGCGAAACTCGGCTGTTTGATCATTGGCGCTTAACAACCAAGCTGCGCTAAGCCAAGGTACCGGTCTTCTGATTGCTTCACGCCCTTTGCTGCTGATGCTCAATGCACGCTGTATCTGGCCGAGCACTATCAAAATGTCCTGAACGGTTTTGGGGTTGCCGCTACGCGTTAATTCAAACAAGCGGCTTTCCAGTTGATGCACCAGCGACACGATGCGGCCGGGGGCTTCGGCTTTACGGGCAAAGCTGCGTAGATTGTCCAAAAACCGGGTTTTATCTAGTTCTTGGATTAAATCGGCGGTGGGATTGCGGCGGGTTTGTATCCGCCCTATCGGCGTGGCGAGATAGGCTTTGCCGGAACGCATCATAAAACCGTAGCGTTGAAATTCGCCGATACCGCGATCCACGCCCAAGGCGGCAACAGCGCGGGCAAAATCCAATCCATCCTTGGCCGGACGGCGGCCGACTGTAGCGCGGCCTTCCTGGAATAAGACTTTCAATTCCGCCAAACTTGCCGGGTTATGCCAGAGCGGCAGCCAGATTTCGGCGCGGGCATTGGTTTCATCCGTCTGTTTGCTTGCACCGGAGCCGCCGCCGGTATTGCGCACCGTAAACGGATAGCTCAATGCCCCGGCTTTATCCTGCTGAAAACGCCGGGTCGCATTGGCGGCAAACAACAACGCGCCTTCCAGCATCAGCACGAAATCCCACGGGTTGATCAGCGAATTGGACTCAAAACCTGCCGTGGCATTGGGGCCGCCGGCATTGCCGGGCGAAAACTGGCCGATAGCCGCGTCTTTTTGCAAATGCGAAGCAGGCAATTCAAAAAACGACGACATCAGCCATGAGCTAGCGGCCTGATTGGCTGCACCGTCTTTCGCATCGAACAATTGCAACTGCCGCTGCATAAAGTTGTTGGTGAAATCCAGATTGCCGTCATTGCCGCCGGTTCCCAGCAATGGCGGGAAAAAGGTTTTATCCTGGCTTATCAGTAACGCTGCATCCAACCAAGCTAAAAACGAATCGGGAAAACTGTTCCTGATCAGCTGAAGCACGGTATTTTTGTCTTCGTTTTTAGGCGCTTCCTGAAAACCGGATTGCGTCAGCATTCTCCGGGATTGTTCAAGTAATCGGCGATAGTCGGCAAAACGCGGTGCTTCGCTATTGAGCAAGGCCTCGACGGTGCGGGTCGCTTCGGTGGGTTGGTTGCGAATGCCGCTTTTTTGTTTTTTTCCGGTCGCGGGATCGATGTCCTTGGACTTGCTTTCCTGGTAATAAAAACCGCTACCGCCATTCCAGGGCGCTATGATCGGCGTGGGCCGGTACTGTTCCAGAAAGAACCGCTGCAACGCTGCTTCATCCAAACTGCCGTTCAAAACAAAGCCTTCGTCGCGCCAGCAGCCGGTGGCATCCGGGTCTTTCTGTTCCGCAACCAGACGCAGAATGCCCAGCGCTTTCAGATAATGAGCCAACGGCGTAGGAGAGCAGCCTTTTAATAAAATGGTTTGAGTCATCGTGTACCGTCCGTTATTTTTGTTCTTGATCCGATGCCCGCCAATCGGCGATGCGCACCAGCGTTTCGTACCAACTCAACAGAAATGGGCCGTGCTCCGCCAATAAGCGCTGGTTGCGGGTTGTCCAGGATGCGCCCATTGCGCTTTCGCCCAATTCCATAACATCCAGTTGCAGCACGGTTTCCGGCAGCATCCGGCCGTCGACTTGCAGCGGCGGCAAACAGTCGCCTTCGTGGACGCCGCGAGCAAAACGTTGGCCTTGTTCCGCCGGCGGCTCATCGGGTATCGCACGCAGACTCATTCTGACTTTGCCGTGGTGGGCGGCGATCAGGTAAGCGATCAGGTCATGATTCGGCGACTTTTCGCCTTGCGCCAGCCAAGCCAGCATCGAGGCCAATTCGTGGCGGAAATAGCGGCGGCTGTGGGAGCCTTGCGACGCGGATTTTGCCCAGAGTTGCTGATTATCCAAGCCGGTATTTTTAGTCATGGTTTCCTGAAAAACGGGGTGGGATTTGCCGACATCGTGCCAAGCCGCAGCCGTGCAGATTAAGGCGGTAATGTCATCGCTGCCCAGCTTAAGATTTTGCATCAGGCTTTGCGCGGCTTCGGCCACATGAACAAGGTGCTCTTCCAATAAAATTGGCCGTGTTTTTCGGCTGTCCGCATCGCCTTGGTAACTATCGGCAACATTATCGACAGGTAACAGCGCATCAACCGCCGTTTTGCTGCCGGCGATAAAACCCAGCGTGGAGTCATAGCCGCCGTTCCCGCAACGCAGCAATAAGGTCATGCCCGGATAAACAGTGTATTGATCGACAGTTTTCCAGTTTTCGCCCAGGCCATCCCAAACAAAGGCTTTTTGCTTGTCCTTGCCCAAATAGTCTTTGATTTGACCGATGGAAACTGGGCATAACTCGGCATGGTCGGGCTGGGTTTGGTCGGGTTTGTCGCCTTGAAAATCGCGCCAGAACACGCGTAGTTGAGGCGTACCTTCGTCGCGGATAAACACAGAAATATCGCTATCGAAACCGGTCAAATCGGCGTCGGTGTTGAACAAGTCCAGGAAATCCTTGCGCCGCAAAATGTGGCTGATCGCTTGTTCGGATTCGACCGGCGGCAATCCGGCCGGCGCGGCATTATCCAGGCTCCTCAAAATATCGCGGCTTTGCTCTATGTCCGGGTAGGCATAAGGCGGCGCCGATTTATCGTCGTTAATGTCCAGCCAGAAAATATCCGCGCCTTGTTCATATTCCCCGGCGCGATTGCAGCGGCCGAAACGTTGCACCAGCGATGCCCACGGCGCAAGTTCGGTAAATAAAGCCCGCGAGGAAATATCGACGCCGGCTTCCACCGCTTGAGTGGCGATGATAATCCGCCCCGCCGCCTCGGGTTTATTTTGAATGGCCTGATTGAGTTGCCGGCGTTCGGCCGTGCGAAAGCGGGCATGAACCAATAACAGCTCGATAGCGGTCTTTTGTTTTTGCAGCAGTTGCATCAAACCTTGGGCGCGCTCGACGCTATTCAGGATGACCAGCGTATTGCTATCAGGTTGATGCGTTTCAAGAATTTGCCCGGCCAAAGCCACAAGATAGCTTTTGAAAGCGTTCTTTTTGTTTTCCGCATTTAACGCCGCCTTGCCTTGTTGCAGTCTTTTAATGGCGTAAAAGCGTTTTTGCACTGCGGGCAGCTGTTTTTCCCGATCGTTAAGTTGCAAGATTTCCGCATTGGCAAGATGCTCGGCAAAATCGACGGTATTGAGCCACTCCCGGTTCAGCGTTGCCGAAACCCATAGCGTTCGTGCGTTGCCGTGCGTGTTGAATTGGCGGCGAAACGCTTCAAGCTGCGCCGATGTGCCGAGACCGGCCCCCATCAGTTGAACTTCATCGAATACCCATAGCGCATCATTATGCAGCAAAGCGAAATGCACCGGCCATTGGTAACGGCTCATGCCGTAACCGCGCATCAAGGCTCTCGAAAGCAGCATGTCCTGGGTGCCGATCAGAATGGCGTTTTGTTCGGGATGCAATGTCCAGGATCGTAGGTCTTGCTCTCCACCCATCAACAGATGCACGGGGATTGTTTCGGCATCGCCCCCCAGGTTTTTCAACCAGCAGCGGATATTGGCCTCGGTTTGCTCCGCCAATACCCGCATCGGCAGACAATAGACCAGACGGCGCGGCGTGTTCGAGTCCAGCATAACGGTACGTTTGTATAGCCAAGCCAACACCACCGCCGCTGTTTTGCCCAAACCGGTCGGGATTTCCAGAAAGTCCGGCCATGGATAGCATCCCAGCTTTTCCTGATAGGGATAGGTTGCGTCGAGTTGGGTCGCCTGTTTGAAAAAGTCGTTGTAATCCATCGTCTGTTCCGTCGTTTTATTTATTGTTGAGATGTTTTAACACACCCTGTGCCTCAAACTATGAGCGTCTGATATTTCCGATGAAAAAAAATTTAAAGAGGCCGTGGCATCGATAGATGCCACGGAAAATAGATAAAGACATTCCAAGCAAAAATTTCTGCCTATGCTTCAATGAGGCCAAAGAATCTCAACTACTCTCGTAATTCTTTGGAAAGAATCAAAAATCAATTTATTCGCTAACTTTTATATAGCCATTTCTATTGATTTTAGAATCCGATTTTGTTTTTTCCTTTAACGATCCTTGCAGAAAAATTCATGGAAATAGAGTACATCGCCCCATCCGTTTTTTCAGGACAATCGTTTTTCTTGATGCATCCAACAAGGTAACCAAGCGAAAATATTAGCCGCTGTCCCAATTGGTATATCTCCGCTGCCTTAGTTAAATAGTTCATACTTAAACTCCTACTTTGAAATGCCAAAAATAGTGTATGCTTGTTATATTAATTATTCAATAAAATTTTCTTCCTATAAAGTTTATTTTATAAAAAACATCTTCCTCTTCAATTTTTAAGCTCATTTACTACCATAAATTTCGCCCATTACCGCAACCTGTTCCCTAACCGCCTCAACCAAAAACGCCGGGCTAACCACCTCCACTTCGCCGCCGTGCTTAAGAATGTCCATCAATAATTCCCTATGATCGTTGAAAGGGATACTGAGCTGGTAGCGGCCGTCGTTTAGCCATTGGCTTTGCTGTTGGGGATGCCAGTTCTCTGCTGAAACCCAGGCAGCTCGGCTAGCGCTGAAGTTGAGTACGGCCCAATGCTTAGCTCTGCCGCTGAAGATGCCGTAGGATTCCGCGAAGTGTTGTTGCAGTTGTTCCGTGGCAATGATGTCGGCGTTTTGCTCTAACTGCGCGACCGAGGCTATCCGGTCAACTGCAAAACTGCGCAGCTGTTGGCGTAAGTGGCACCATGCGTCCAGATACCAGTTGTCGCGGTAACGCACCAGGGTTTGCGGAGAAATATCGCGCCGGCTGTGTTGGTTGTCGCTACGGGCATGGTAGCTGATTTGCAGGCATTTACCGTTGAACAATGCGGTGGCGACGTTGAGAAAAATACGGTCGTTGCTGCGGCGATTGGCTTGGTTGAGGATTTTAATTTTATTCACGTCCGGCTTAGCAACGCCGGGGGTGAGTCTCAATAATTTTTCCAGTCGGGTTTGCAACTGGGCTATGTCGTCTTGCAGGATGCCGGCGCTAACATTGGCGAGCAGGTGCTGGCAAGCCAGCAAGGCTTGCAGCTCTTGGGCGTTAAACCAAAGCCCCGGCAGTTCATACGGATGTTGCGCATGCTCATGATCGTAATAGAAGCCGTTCCGGTATTTGTCGTAAACAATCGGTGCATCCAGCATTTCCCGCATGTATCTGATGATGCGGTCACGGGTGGCTCTTGAACATTCCAGCTGTTCTTGTATTGCTTTGCCGGTAATCGGCGTTCTGCGGTCGCGAAAAATGTTGTGGAGCTTAAATATTTTGTCGATATGCTGCATGGTTGCTGTGCCGCCGGTAAGTGGGTGAACCGTCAAAGGACGATCGGCCTGTCGCCCCATGCAATGCCCTCGGTTTGTGGGCATGATTATATCTAGCTCCCTCTCCTGCCGGACGACTTGCACGGATGCAGGAGGTAGAGCAAGCGAGCTAGACCTTCCAGGTTTTTAAAGCCTGGAAGGCCTGTATACCAGCATGTTTACCGCCTAACGCCAAGAAAAAGAGACTGCCGGAACAACGATATTCCGTAAAATGCTTGTAGCGGCGAATATCCGAAACCAAATCTTGGGTAGATTTGTGTCTCGCATCATTCAAGCTACCCAAAGCGGGCGCTTTAGGCGAAGCGCCCGCTACAATACATCCAATTGCGCATAAGCCAAGATCAGCCACTTGAGGCCGACTTGCTTGAAGTTGATCTGCACCCGCTCCTGTGCGCCCTCGCCTTCCATCTGCAACACCACGCCTTCGCCGAACTTGGCATGACTGACGCGTTGCCCCAGCTTGTATTTTCCTTCCGTTTGCAAAGACTGCGCTTTCGGTTTGACGGCGGTTACCGGGCGGCTGATGGCCGCCCGCATCCTGACTTCCTGCAAGTGTTCCGGCGGAATCTCTCGCAGAAAACGCGACGGCCTGGGGTAACTTTCCCGACCGTATAAACGCCGGGACTCGGCATAGGTCAGATACAACTGCCGCATCGCGCGGGTAATGCCGACATAGCAAAGCCTGCGCTCTTCTTCCAGCCGCCCGACGTCATCGACGGACTGCTGCGACGGGAACAAGCCTTCTTCCATGCCGACCAGGAACACCTGCTTAAACTCCAGGCCTTTGGCCGAGTGCAGGGTCATCAACTGCACGCAATCGTCAAACTCGTCGCCTTGTAGCTCACCGGATTCCAATGTTGCATGGGCCAGAAACATATCCAACTCGCCCAAACTTTCCTCATCTTCCAACTCTCCAATTGCGCTGGCGTCAAAAAGCCGCGCCGCGTTAACCAGCTCTTCCAGGTTTTCTACTTTCTCTTCGCCTTTGTCGGCCTTGTCCTTTTGATACAGCTCGATCAGGCCGCTTTTTTCTACGACCAGTTTGACCTTTTCATAAAGCTCCAGGCCTTCCGCCTGCCCTTCAAACTGCTTGATCAATTCCAAAAAGCCTATCAGTGCATTGGCCGCCCTTGCCGACAGAGCCTGTCCTGAGCTTGTCGAAGGGGTGCGCTGGTTAATCAGCGCGCTCGCCGCCGCCCATAACGAAAGGTCTTGATCCCTGGCAATGCCCCGAATATCGTCGATGGTCTTGGCGCCGATGCCGCGCGTCGGGGTATTGATCACCCGCTCGAACGAAGCGTCGTCATTGCGATTGGACATCAGCCGCAAATAAGCCAGCGCGTTCTTGATTTCCGCCCGCTCGAAAAAGCGCAAGCCGCCGTAAACCCGGTACGGCGTGTTGGTGGTCATCAAGCGCTCTTCAAACTGGCGGGATTGGGCGTTGGATCGGTACAGTATCGCGACATCCTTGCGTAGGCCGCCCTCGTTGACCCAAGCCCTGATCCGCTCGACCACAAAATGGGCTTCGTCCTGTTCGTTGAAGGCCGCGTACAGCGAAATCAAATCGCCGTCGCCGGCATCGGTCCACAGCTCCTTGCCCATTCGGCCGTCATTGACGCTGATGACCTTGTTCGCGGCTTTCAGGATATTGCCGGTCGAGCGGTAGTTTTGCTCCAGCTTGATGACCTGATGATTCGGGTAATGCTTTTGGAAGTTATAGATATTCTCGATTTTCGCGCCGCGCCAGCCGTAAATGGACTGATCGTCGTCGCCAACCACGAAAATATTGTCCCTGCCGTCGGTCAACAGCCGCAACCAGGCGTATTGTATGGTGTTGGTATCCTGAAACTCGTCGACATGCACCTGCCGGAAACGCTGCTGATAATGTTCCAACACATCGGGGTTGTCGCGCAGCAATTCATGCGCCCGCAGCAGCAATTCGGCAAAATCCACCAGGCCGGAGCGGTCGCACAGCTCTTCGTAGGCTTTATAGATGATCACCATTTGGCGCTGATAGAGGTCGCCGGTCTCCAGCATATGCCGGGCCCGCTTGCCCTCGTCTTTTTGCGCATTGATAAACCATTGCGCCTGGCGCGGCGGCCACTTGTCGGCATCGAGATTCAGCGTAGCCAGCAGGCGCTTGATAAGCCGCAACTGGTCGGCGGAATCCATCACCTGAAACGTTTCCGGCAATTTGGCCTGCTTGGCGTGACGTCTTAACAAGCGGTGCGCCACGCCGTGAAAAGTCCCTATCCACATCGATTGCGCGGACATCTGAAGCAAATCCTCGATCCTGCCGCGCATTTCCTTGGCCGCTTTATTGGTAAAGGTTACTGCCAGAATACTGTGCGCAGACACGCCCTCGACCTGGATCTGCCAGGCGATACGATGCACTAAAACACGGGTTTTGCCGCTGCCGGCGCCCGCCAAAACCAGCATGGCTTGGGACGGCGCGGTAACCGCCTGACGCTGATCATCATTTAAGGGGTCTATTATTGAAGTTACATCCATTGGTTTTTTCGCTTGCACATTTTTCGAAGCTGTGTATATTGCTTGGGTTCGATAATGACAGACCGAACCGTTGCTTTGTTAATAATAATAACGACACACAGAGGATTTTAAGATGAATTTTGATTTTAAACGTATGCTTAAATTTGAACACAATGTTGGCGAGAAGGAAAAGAAATACCGTTTATACGCGGGCGCGGCCCTTCTGGTTATTTCACTTTTCGTCCCAGGCGGAGAAGTTCTTTTATTATTAGTGGGACTGGTTCTTGTTGCAACCGGCTATTCAGGCTGGTGCCCGGTCTATTCAGGGCTTAACAAGAATACCTGCGAAACTGAAAGCGGCGCTGGCGAGGGCGACTCTTCAGAAGGCTAAGCCATCAAGAAAGGCACGAGACAAAAACCAGGATTTAGCCTTGTGCCTACCTTTTCTTTACTCTTCTTTACTAAACTCACCTTCCAGCACGTTATTTTCAGCCGCTTTAGCTTGCTGAAAATGCGCGCCACCCTGAATAAGATAGTTTTCAATCACATATTGGGCGATTTTTCTGCGTAATGACGGGATCAAGCAGGCAAAACCGATTATATCGGTAATAAAACCCGGCGTTAGCAATAATGCTCCCCCTACCAGGATAATGGGGCCTTCAATCATTTCATAAGCGGGGATCACGCCTTGCGCCAAACTTTCCTGGAACCGCTGAAACGTTGAGAAACCTTGCTGTCTCAACAACCAAGCGCCCAGCACCGCGGTAAACACCACCAGCAAAATGGTCGGAAACGCGCCAATGATTCCGCCCACCTGTATCAGCAAATAAATTTCTGCAAAAGGGATAATCAGCACGACCAGAAATAGTATTTGAAAAATTTTCATCTAAAGCACTCTTGTTGTAATCACCGTCGTTACAATATAAGGGCAATTCCGGTTAATTTCTAGGATAATATCCGCGATCCAGTTTTTATGACGCGTAACATGCCTGCCAACCATCAAATAATTTTCTGCACTTGCCCTGATAAAGACACCGCTGAAAAAATAGCCCGGTTATTGGTCGCAGACAATAAGGCGGCCTGCGTGAACATTTTGCCCGGCATCACGTCTGTTTACTCATGGGAAGGGCGGATTGAATCCGCCCAGGAGCATCTGCTGCTGATTAAGGCCCATAAAGATCGCTATCAGGCTATCGAGACGGCCCTGCGCGACAATCACCCTTACGAACTGCCTGAAATAATCGCCGTCCCCATTGAACGGGGCTTACCTGAATACCTGCATTGGATAGATTCATGCCATTTTTCAAAGTAATTTTTCTCTGTTTCCTGTCGATTCTCAGCCAATCGACCTTTGCCCTGGGCGCTGGCGAAGTTCTGCCGCCCGACCAAGCCTTTAAAGTTTCAGCTAAAGCACTGGCCGCCGACCGGATTGAAATTTCCTGGGACATCGCGGAAGGCTATTATCTTTACCGCAATAAAATGCGCTTTGAGTCCAAGACCGGACAAATACGCTTAGGCGAGCCTGTTTTTCCGGCCGGGGAAACCCACCATGATGAAAACTTCGGCGATGTGGTCATTTACCGCAACACCCTGAACGTCCCGGTTACTTTAAGCGTAGAAAACGGCGCGTCCTCACTGCAATTGCTGGTGCAATACCAGGGCTGCGCCGACCGCGGCATTTGCTATCCGCCGCAAAAAACCACTTTCGACCTGAAGCTGCCCGCGCCTGCCGCCACAGCCGACCCGGTTAAGCAACTGCTGAAAGGAACTCAAAGCTTAAAGCTCAATCTGTTTGAAGACGAGTTGCTGCCGCCGGATCAAGCTTTCGAGTTTTTCGCCTCGGTCAAAGACGATCACACCCTGCATGTTAACTGGAATATCGCAGAGGGCTATTACCTTTACCGGGAAAAAGTCCAACTTGAGCTGGTTAACGCCGACGGCGTAACGCTGGGGGCTTATGACATCCCCAGAGGCATCCCCAAGCAGGATGAAGCCTTCGGTCAGGTTGAAATCTTCCACAACGAACTCGGCTTCGACCTGCCGATAAGCCGTTCCGCCCAGTCGGCGCAAACCGTTACCCTACAGGCAAAATACCAGGGCTGCGCCGACCGCGGCGTGTGTTATCCGCCGATGAGTAAAAAAATCGACCTGAACCTGCCCGTAGCGCAGCAACTTGCCTCCGCACCGGAACAACTTTCCGAACAGGATCAAATCGTACAATCCCTGCACAAGGACAGCTTCGCGGTAACCTTGCTCAGTTTTTTCGGCTTCGGCTTGCTGTTATCGCTGACCCCGTGCATTTTCCCGATGATCCCGATTTTATCGGGCATTATCGTCGGTCACGGCCACCGGATTACTACCGGCCGGGCCTTTTTGCTGTCCCTGAGTTATGTGGTTGCTTCGGCGCTGACCTACACGGTGTTCGGTATACTCGCCGCGCTGTTCGGCGGCAATCTGCAAAGCGCTTTTCAGCAGCCCTGGATTATCGGCCTGTTCAGCGGTATTTTTGTAGCGCTGTCCCTGTCCATGTTCGGCTTTTATCACCTGGAACTGCCCAAATCGTTACAGGTCAAGCTGCATAATTCCAGCGAAATACACCGTGACGGCTCGCTATTGGGCGCGGCCATCATGGGCTCGCTGTCGTCGCTGATCGTCGGCCCTTGCGTCGCGGCCCCACTGGCTGGGGCATTGATTTTTATCGGCCAGACCGGTGATGCGGTGTTAGGCGGCAGCGCGTTGTTTGCTTTAGGTCTGGGCATGGGCGTACCGTTACTGTTGCTCGGCGCATCCGCCGGAAAACTGTTGCCCAAAGCCGGAAACTGGCTGAATTCCACCAAGGCGGTGTTCGGCGTGATCATGCTGGCGGTCGCGGTGTGGATGCTCAGCCGCATTTTGCCCGGCAACGTGATTATGCTGTTGTGGGCGATGCTGCTGATATTTCCGGCCGTTTATCTCAGCGCCGTCGATCCGCTGCCTGAAAACAGTTCCGGCTGGCGCAAATTGTGGAAAGGCTTGGGCCTGACGATGCTGGCTTACGGCCTGCTATTGTTGATCGGCTTTAGCCTGGGCAACAGCAATCCGCTAAAACCGCTGCAAGGACTCGGCGTGAACACAACGCAAGCCGCGGAACCGGGCATTGTTTTTGAACGTGTCGCATCAGCGGCGCTGGAAGCCCGGATCAATCAGGCCGCCGCCAATCATCAAGCGGTCATGGTCGATTTTTACGCCGCTTGGTGCATCTCGTGCAAGGAAATGGAAGCGTATACCTTTGCCGACCCGCGCGTTAAACAGACGCTCAAAGGCTATGTACTGCTGCAAGTCGATGTGACGAACAATACCGATGACGATAAAGCCCTGCTGGCAAAATTCGACCTGATCGGCCCGCCGGCCATTTTGTTTTTCGGCCTGGACGCCCAAGAAAAAACCGCAAACCGGGTCATTGGTTATCAGGATGCCGAAACTTTTATTAAATCACTGCAACGCGTTAAATCATGAAACAAACAAGCCTGATTATTGTCGCCGCCATTATTGCGCTGGGTCTTGGCATCGCCGCCCGGCATTTTTTTCCGTCCGCAGAAAGAACCGGCATTAGCGTTTTACCCGAGTTCAACCTGCCCGACCTGTCCGGCCGTCAACACAACATTTCCGAATGGCGGGGCAAGGTATTGGTGATCAATTTCTGGGCGACCTGGTGTCCGCCCTGCCTCAAGGAAATCCCATCTTTTGTCGCCCTGCAGGCGCAATATGCGGACAAAGACCTGCAATTTATCGGTATTGCGCTGGAAGACAGGGAGCCGGTAGCCGAATACACGGCCGCAACTCAAATCAATTATCCGATTTTATTGGGCGGGAACAACGGCATCGCCTTGTCCCAGCAACTGGGCAACACTGTCGGAGCCGTTCCCTACACCCTTGTTGTTGACCGGAAGGGGCAAATCATATTCCGGCATCCGGGCGAACTATCCAAACAGCAAATAATGGAAGTGGTTACGCCGATACTGAATTAGCAGCACCGGCTTAAGGACAAACAGTTACCGGCAAGCGTCCTTAAAACTCCAGTTCCAGATTAGCTTCGCAAAAATTAAACTTGGCCTCTTCGGATTCCGAGCCGTCGGCATAAGCCGCTTTGACATACTGATCGCATCCCTCGTTATTGGTGCTTGAATCCCAAACCAGCGTCATGTTCTCGCCCGCTGCGATACCCTTTCCAATATCGAAATAACCCCACTCTTTCTTATCCTCGGACACCAGCAGCTTGGTAATCTTGACCTTGGTCTTGTTGGTCACTTTAAACGAATACTCCGATTCCGCGGCAGCCGCATTATTAAGAATTGCTCCCGCGGACAACAACATGACCATCGACGTAGCGGCAAGTTTGTGAATCTTCATATATTTTCTCTTTAGGTTAGCCCGTAACGGCATGCTACGGATGCCTGATTTTATAGGCCGGTAAAAAACCGTGTCAATGCGTAGTTCTCGGCTGACAAATGGATGAATAATGCTTTCCCGAACGCCGGCCGAAACCAGCCCATAAACAGCTTTCAAAATTAGCCGATTTATGACAATGACTTCAAATAGTTCGAATCCTGCTGCTATCTTTTGCTAAAAAGAGAATATCTGGACAAAACCCCATAAATTGGGCAAAATTAGCCGTTAACAATGCTTTTTAACCCTGACTGACTTGCAAATTGATGGCGACTATTACCGTTTTAAATGGGCCGAATTTAAACCTGTTGGGCATACGCGAACCCGGTCTTTACGGAAATCAAACTCTCGCCGACATTAAGCATAGACTCGAACAAAAAGCCGGCGAACTCAATCATCAGCTTAACTTCCATCAAAACAACGCAGAGCACCAGATTGTAGAACTGATACATGAGGCTTACCATGCCCATGTCGATTGCATCATTATTAACCCGGCAGCATTCACCCATACCAGCGTCGCCATTCGCGATGCGCTGCTGGCAACCAAGATCCCATTTATAGAGGTTCATTTATCAAACGTTCACGCGCGTGAATCTTTTAGACAACACTCCTATTTCTCGGATATAGCCAAAGGCGTTATCTGCGGATTAGGCGCAACAGGATACGAACTGGCCTTACTGGGCGCTCATCAGATATTAGCCGAGAGACACTAAAAACCATGGATATTAGAAAAATAAAAAAACTCATCGAAATTATCGAAGAATCCGACATTGCCGAACTGGAAATCAAAGAAGGCGAAGAATCCATTCGCATTAACCGTTATTCGGCCGCTCCCGCTACTGTCGCTTATACGCCCGCACCTGCCCCCGCGGCAACCGTAGCCGCACCCGTTGCCGCCGCGCCGGCGGAAGAAAAAATTACCGGCCATGTCGTTAAATCGCCGATGGTCGGCACCTTTTACCGCTCCGCTTCGCCGGGCACCAAGGTTTTCGTCGAAGTCGGCCAATCCGTCCAGATCGGCGATACCTTGTGCATTATTGAGGCGATGAAGATCCTTAATCAGATTGAGGCGGATAAGAGCGGCACCATTACTAAAGTCCTGGTTGAAAACGCCGAACCTGTCGAATATGGCCAACCATTATTCATCATTGAATAACACCAGGGACGGAAAACTCATGTTCGATAAAATCGTTATCGCCAATCGCGGCGAAATAGCACTGCGCATTTTGCGCGCCTGCCGGGAACTGGGCGTCAAGGTTGTCGCCGTGCATTCCGAGGCGGATCGGGACCTGAAACATGTCCGCTTGGCCGATGAGTCCGTTTGCATCGGCCCTGCCGCATCGGCTGACAGCTATTTGAATATTCCGGCCATTATCAGCGCCGCTGAAGTGACCGATGCCGAAGCCATTCATCCCGGCTACGGATTTTTGTCTGAAAACGCCGATTTTTCCGAAAAGGTAAAGCAAAGCGGCTTTGTGTTTATCGGCCCGAATGCAGAAACTATCCGCATGATGGGCGACAAGATTTCCGCCAAGAATGCGATGCTGGCGGCCGGGATTCCCTGCGTTCCCGGCAACAACGACCCGCTGTCGGACGACAACAAAAAGAACCTGAAGCTGGCTCAGGAAATCGGCTATCCGGTTATCATCAAGGCTGCCGGCGGCGGCGGCGGCCGGGGCATGCGCACCGTGCATACCGAAGCGGCGTTACTCAATGCTATCGCAATGACCAAGGCCGAGGCGGGTACTGCGTTCGGCAATCCCACGGTGTACATGGAAAAATTCCTGGAAGATCCAAGGCACATCGAGTTCCAGGTCATGGCCGACTCGCACGGCAACGCGATCCATTTGGGCGAGCGCGATTGCTCGATGCAACGCCGCCATCAAAAAGTGGTTGAAGAAGCACCGGCGCCCGGCATCACCGAAGCGCAACGCAAAATGATAGGCGAGCGTTGCGCCAAAGCCTGTGTCGACATCGGCTATCTGGGCGCAGGCACGTTCGAGTTTTTGTATGAAAAAGGCGAGTTCTATTTCATTGAAATGAACACCCGCGTGCAGGTTGAACATCCTGTCACCGAAATGGTGACAGGCTTTGACATCGTCAAGGAACAACTGCGCATTGCTGCGGGCGAGCGGCTGTCTATTACCCAGGATCAGGTCAAAATCCAGGGCCATGCGATTGAGTGCCGGTTAAATGCCGAAGATCCTAAGACCTTCATGCCCTGTCCCGGCACGATAGACCAGTTCCATATGCCCGGCGGCCCCGGCATCCGTTGCGAGACCCACATCTACAACGGCTATAAAGTTCCGCCTTATTACGACTCGATGATCGGCAAACTGATTGCCCACGGAGAAGACCGCAAGAGCGCGATCGCCCGGATGAACACCGCGTTAAGCGAAATCATCATCGACGGCATTAAGACCAATATCCCACTACAGCACGACATCATGATGGACAGCGCCTTTGCAGCCGGTGGACAAAACATCCATTACCTGGAAAAAAAGCTGGGGATTTATTAAACCGGCAAAAATCAGGCCACGGATGACGCGGGTTTAAACGAGTTTACATGCTATCTACCGTTTAAACCCCAGCCATCCGTGGCCGGGTTCTCTTTATCCTTTTGCAAAGTCTTCTACTATGGCCTGGCACCAAATTTCCGTTATCACCGATGAAGACCTTGCGCCGCGCCTTGCCGACTTTTTCGACAAGCTGGGCGCCGTGTCGGTCACCTATATGGACGCCGAAGACGAGCCGGTTTACGAACCCGCTATCGGCGAGACCAAAATATGGAGCAATACCGAGGTCATTGCGCTTTATGAACTGGACGCCGAACCCGAGCTGATCAAGACGATGGTCTACGCCCAGTTTAAACCGGACCAGCTGCACAACTGGAAGCATGAAGAAATTGCCGATCAGGAGTGGGAACGCGCCTGGATGGAATACTACCAGCCGATGAAATTCGCCGATAAGCTCTGGGTCTGCCCGACCGACCAGGAACAATATGAACCCGGCACGGTTTGCCTGACTCTCGATCCGGGGCTCGCTTTCGGCACCGGCACTCACCCGACCACCGCTTTATGTCTGGAATGGCTGGCCGGCCACGACTTGACCGGCAAAACCGTCATCGATTACGGCTGCGGTTCGGGCATACTGGCCGTTGCGGCGATTTTGTTAGGCGCTAAAGAAGCTCACGCGGTGGACATTGACCCGCAGGCAATCACCGCAACACAAAGCAACGCGCTAAAGAACAAGGTGCAGGACAAAATCGCCTGCTATCTGCCCGAACAGTTCACACCGTTTCAGGCCGACATCGTGCTGGCCAATATACTGGCGAAGCCATTGATCGACATGTCCGAGCAGATTTGCAATCTGGTTGCTCCGGGCGGTCAACTGGTTTTATCCGGCATCTTGCATGAACAGGCCGAATCGGTGGTGAACGCTTACCGGCAATACATAACGCTCAACGCGCCGGTACAACAGGAAGACTGGATCAGGCTTGACGGCATCAGGTGTTGATTTAACCATAAAAAAGCATCACCACGAAGATCACGAAGTTTTTTTCTTCGTGATCTTCGTGTCTTCGTGGTGAATTAAAGGCCTTTCGCTTATTCCGCGTTTAACCGAGAATGTCGGGTTACGCTATCGCTAACCCAACCTACAAACCAAGTCGGCGGTTACACATTTAAACTCATTGATTAACATGGCTCATCCAGAAATTTATTTAAAAAAGAACGAAGACAAACGTCTGCGCAAAGGCCATCTATGGGTTTTCAGCAACGAAGTCGACACCAAGCGCTCGCCGCTTGAACAGTTCAACGCGGGCGATCTGGTGCAAGTGAAAAGCGACGACGGCAAGGCGCTGGGCACCGCCTACATCAACCCGCAAGCCCTGATCTGCGCCAGATTTCTGTCCAGAAAACCCAACCTGAAATGCGGCGCCAACTTCTTTAAAGAACGCCTGACGACCGCGCTGGCGCTACGGGAAAAACTGTTCGACAAACCTTACTACCGCCTGGTTTTCGGCGAAAGCGACGGTTTGCCCGGCCTGGTCATCGACCGTTTCGGCCCGGTATTGTCGGTGCAGATAACCACTGCGGGCATAGAGCAGCGCAAAGAAACGCTGTTTGCCGCATTGATTGAATTGCTGGAACCTGAGGCCATTATCCTGAAAAACGATAACGGCCAGCGGCAACTGGAAGGTCTAAGCCTGGAATCCGAGCTGGCCTACGGCAAGCTCCCCGACCCGCTGATCATTGAAGAAAACGGCGCAAAATTTAAAATCGACATCCTGGAAGGACAAAAAACCGGCTGGTTTTACGATCACCGCAACAGCCGAGCCCAGTTAGCGGGTATTGCAAAAAACCAGCGAGTGCTCGATTTATTTTCCTATACCGGGGCATGGGGCATCCCTGCCGCCATAGGCGGAGCCTCTGAAGTGACTTGTGTTGACGCATCGGAAGACGCGTTGACGCTGGCTTTAGAAAACGCCAAGCTCAATCAGGTTCAGGATAAAATGCACTTTGTGCGTAACGATGTGTTCGAATTCCTGAAGCAAGCCCGCCTGGACAACCGGCTCTATGATATTATCGTACTGGATCCACCGGCTTTAATTAAACGCAAAAAAGACTTCAAACAAGGCTATGAAGCTTATCGCCGTCTGAATCATCTGGCTCTACAGGTCCTGTCCAAGAACGGCATATTGGTCTCGGCATCCTGCTCGCATCACCTGAGCCGCGAAAACCTGCATGAGATTTTACGTTCGTCAGGACGGCACATCGACCGTCATCTGGTGTTCTTTGCGGGCGGAGGACAAGGCCCCGACCACCCGATCGACCCGGCCGCTCCCGAGACCGAATATTTGAAAACTTTTTTTTGTTCTGTCGCTTCAAGCTTGTAAAATGTAAGGTCTTTTTATGCTCAATGGAAAAGATAAGGAACCCTGCGTTCTTTGCGGACAACCAGTTGAAATTAGCGGATTTTCTCTGACTACCAATGACGGCATGCAGAAATTTTGCTGTGCCGGCTGCCTGAGTATTTACCAACTTCTCTATCAAGACGATACAAAACCAACCATAACACCTATAACAACTAAAAAATGAGGGTATATAAACAATGAAAGCTTGCGATTCCTGTTCCGGCCGCGTTGACATCGGCAAAAACCATCAAAAAGTACCGGTAGTGCAAAGGGCCATCGGCATGGTCTTGGTTTACCTGCCCATAGCGACTCTTCCGTTTGTGTTCGCCAGCGCCTATATGACTTACTGGCATTTGCTGATGATTGGCGCCAAAAATCTCAAGACTTACTCGGATTTCCTGCCTGACCGGGCCAGCCATCGCTATACCTTAAAAAACCAGATCACGATGAAAGGCTCGTTCAAAGCCAGCACATCCCAGTCGAAACTGTTCTGGATCCTGAACTGCACCTGGTACTGCCCTTACAGCGTCGCCCTGTTCGAATGGCACGCTTATATGGTCAAGATCGTTGAGAACTGGTGGTGTCCGTTCGGCCACGACAAAAAAGAAGGCTACGACAACGCCAAGATCGACAAGTCTTTCTGGCATATCTATCCTGAAGACATTGTCAAACTGGAACCTGAAGACCGCGACAACCCGATCTGGAATGAAGACGGGGATAAGTGAGTCAGACGAAGGGCGAAAGGCGAAGGGCGAAAAAAACTCTCCGCTGCGCCTTTAGCCCTTCGCCTTTTGTCTTTCGCCTTTTGATCTCTCATGCAAATCGGTTCTTACCAACTTAAAAACAACCTGATTCTGGCGCCGATGGCCGGTATCACCGACCGCCCGTTCAGGGAATTGTGCGTACAGTTCGGCGCAGGTTTGGCCGTGTCTGAAATGGTCGCGTCCAATCCCGCTTTAACCCGGCATAAAACAACGCTGCTAAAGACAGATCATAACGGCGACACCGGCATACGCTCGGTACAGATTCTGGGCACCGACCCTCGGCTTATGGCCGATGCGGCAAAACTCAACGCCCAACGGGGCGCTCAGATCATCGATATTAATATGGGTTGCCCGGCCAAAAAAGTGTGCTCGGTCGCCGCAGGTTCTGCGCTGTTGCGGGATGAAGCGCTGGTCAAGCGGATATTGGATGCCGTCGTTAACGCGGTCGATATTCCGGTCACCTTAAAAATCCGCACCGGCTGGGATATGCGCAGCCGTAATGCGGTTGAAATAGCCCAAATAGCCGAAAATGCGGGCATTGCCGCGTTGACAGTTCACGGCCGGACGCGCGCCTGCAAATTTGAAGGCCGGGCCGAACATGAAACCGTTAAAAAAGTGAAACAATCCGTCAGCATCCCGGTTATCGCCAACGGCGATATTGATAGCCCCGAACAGGCCCGATTCGTGCTTGATTCGACCGGCGCCGACGCGATTATGATCGGCCGGGCCGCTCAGGGAAATCCGTGGCTGTTTAGCCAAATAAGTCACTTTATCAACCACGGTAAACATATTGAAAAACCTACAGTTACAGACATACACGGCACACTGATGAGCCATCTGGACAAACTATATGGCTTCTACGGCAATGCAAGCGGTGTTAGAATAGCCCGAAAACATATCGCTTGGTATTTTAAACATCTTGGCTCCGTAGCGCAGGATGCGCAAAGCAATATCAATCAGGCGCAATGTCCGTCGCACCAAATAGCGCTGATTAATTCGGCCTTTAATCTTTTAACCACCGACCGTGCTGCATAATATGAACGCATCCCAAAAAAGTGCTGAAGTCATTAACATAGACAGCAAAAAAAACCCGGCCATTCCCTTATCCGCGCATGTCAAACAAACCGTGGAGCAATATTTTTTGCACCTGAACGGACATGATGCGGTGGACCTGCATGCAATGGTCATCGGCGAAGTCGAAAAACCATTATTGCAGGCGACGCTGGAACATTCGGGCTATAACCAAACCAAAGCAGCCAAGGCGCTGGGCCTGAGCCGCAGCACCTTACGCAAAAAACTGGAGTATTACGGCCTGTCCTAATGCCCAACCAAGGTTGGTTTTCGGCGCGCCGCTACGCTGGGCCTGCAACCATGCACCCGCAACCTTCTTCTCAAACCACCTCTTTCATTCCGAGATCTGCATGAACAAAAAAGTCACTCGCGCGCTGGTCAGCGTATCCGATAAATCCGGTATCGTGGATTTTTGCCGGGAACTGAACCAACTGGGCATCGAAATCCTGTCTACCGGCGGCACCGCCAAAACGCTGGCTGAACATGACATCCCTGCGACCGAGGTTTCCGATTACACCGGTTTCCCGGAAATGATGGACGGCCGGGTTAAAACCCTGCATCCCAAAGTCCACGGCGGCATTTTGGCGCGCCGGGGCATCGACGATGCCGTAATGGCCGCAAACGGCATTAATGCGATCGATATGGTCGTGGTCAACCTGTACCCCTTCGAGCAAACCATCGCCAACCCCGACTGCGACTTGGACACGGCCATTGAAAACATCGACATCGGCGGCCCGACCATGATCCGCGCCGCCGCCAAGAATCATGCCGATGTCGCGGTGATCGTCGATCCGGCCGATTACGCATCGGTTATTGCCGAACTGAAAAGCAGCAACGGGCTTTCGCATCAAACCCGCTTCAATCTGGCGCTAAAAAGCTTCGAACACACGGCGCGTTACGACACCGCGATTTCGGCTTACCTGGGCAATATTAACGGCGTCCAGTTCCCCGAAACGCTGAACTTGCAGTTTTACCGCAACCAGACCATGCGTTACGGCGAAAACCCGCACCAAAACGCCGCGTTCTACCGTGAGAAAACGCCGGCTAACGGCACGATTGCCGCGGCCAAACAACTGCAAGGCAAGGAACTGTCCTACAACAATATCGCCGACGCCGACGCGGCGCTGGAATGCGTCAAATCGTTTGACGACCAACCCACCTGCGTCATCGTCAAGCATGCAAACCCTTGCGGCGTAGCCCAGGCAGGCAACCTTCTCGACGCTTACGACAAGGCCTATGCAACCGACCCGACTTCGGCATTCGGGGGCATTATCGCGTTTAACCGGGAACTGGACGAAGCAACCGCCGCTGAAATCGTCAAGCGCCAGTTTGTCGAAGTGATTATTGCGCCGTCGATCAGCGCAGCCGCACAAACCGTTTTGGCTGAAAAACAAAATGTCCGCGTACTGGAATGCGGTGGCTGGAGCAGCGACAACCAGGCTGCTCTCGATTTCAAACGCGTTGCCGGCGGTCTGCTGGTTCAGGACAAGGACATCGGCAAAATCAGCGCCGCCGACCACTTCGACAAGCTCAGGGCAGGCCTAAAAGTAGTCAGCAAACGCGTTCCGACCGAACAGGAAATGGACGATTTGCTGTTTGCCTGGAAAGTCGCCAAATTCGTTAAATCCAACGCGATTGTATACTGCAAGAACGGCCAAACTATCGGTGTCGGCGCAGGACAGATGAGCCGGGTCTATTCGGCCAAAATCGCCGGTATCAAAGCCGCCGATGCGGGCTTGGATGTTCCGGGTTCGGCAATGGCTTCAGACGCGTTTTTCCCGTTCAGGGACGGCATCGATTCCGCCGCCGAAGCGGGCATCACCGCAGTCATCCAGCCCGGCGGCTCGATGCGGGACAATGAAGTCATCGCCGCAGCCGACGAGCATAATATCGCGATGGTCTTTACCGGCATGCGTCATTTCCGGCATTAATTTTAGACGAAGGGCAAAGGGCGAAAGGCAAAAAAGCCTCCCCCTTAGCCCTTAGCCCTTAGCCCTTAGCCCTTAGCCCTTAGCCCTTAGCCCTTAGCCCTTAGCCCTTAGCCCTTAGCCCTTAGCCCTTAGCCTTTTAATTATGAAAATCCTCATCGTCGGCAGCGGCGGCCGTGAACACGCCCTCGCCTGGAAAGCCAAGCACTCAACCAAAGTCGAAAAAGTGTTTGTCGCGCCCGGCAATGCCGGTACCGCGCTGGAACCGTCTATTGAAAACGTGGACATCGCCGTCAGCGACATTGACGCACTGCTGGCCTTCGCACAGAAAGAAGCGATCGGCCTGACCATCATCGGCCCCGAAGTGCCGCTGGTTTTGGGCATCGTTGACCGTTTCCAGCAAGCGGGTCTCAAATGCTTTGGCCCGACCGCGAAAGCCGCGCAACTGGAAGGCTCGAAGACTTTCTGCAAAGACTTCATGATCCGCCACAACATTCCGACCGCCGCTTTCAAATCCTTTACCGACCAGCAGCAAGCCATCGCTTACATAAAGCAACAAGGCGCGCCGATTGTGGTCAAAGCCGACGGCTTGGCGGCAGGCAAAGGCGTTATCGTCGCCCAAACCGAACAGGAAGCCATCGCAGCCGTTGAGGACATGCTATCCGGCAATGTGTTCGGCGAAGCGGGCAACCGCGTCGTCGTCGAAGAATTCCTGACCGGCGAAGAAGCCAGCTTTATCGTGATTGCCGACGGCAAGCACGCGTTGCCTATGGCGACGTCCCAGGATCACAAGGCCCGCGACAACGGCGACAAAGGCCCCAACACCGGCGGCATGGGCGCGTATTCCCCCGCACCGGTCGTCACCCCTGAAATACACCAGCGGGTCATGCGCGAAGTCATCGAGCCGACCTTAAAAGGCATGGCCGAAGACGGACTGCCTTACACCGGCTTTCTGTACGCAGGCTTGATGATCAGCGCCGACGGCTCCGTTAAAGTATTGGAATACAACTGCCGCTTCGGCGACCCTGAAACCCAGCCGATCATGATGCGCCTGAAAAGCGATCTGGTGGAGCTTTGCGAAGCCGCGCTGGCCGGAAATCTCGACAAAACCGACAGCGACTGGGACGAACGCGCCGCATTAGGCGTGGTTTTGGCAGCGGGCGGCTATCCCGACGCCTCCCGAAGCGGCGATGTCATTTCCGGCTTGCCTACCGATGAACACGAAGACCGCAAAGTGTTTCATGCAGCCACCAAACAAGTCGGCAACGACTTGGTTACGGCTGGCGGCAGGGTATTATGCGCTTGCGCTTTAGGGCGTGATATTAAGGAAGCCCAAAGCAAAGCCTACGCGTTGGCTAACAGCATCCACTGGGATAATGTCTATTACCGCACCGATATTGGCTTTAAGGCTATAAAATCCTCGTAGGGTACGCACAGCGCACCCTACATGACTGCCCGTAATCGGCCCACAGCGGATGGTGTTCTGATGCAAAATTTATTTTGGTAGCGTTGCTGATAACCGGCTTTGACCGGCTTGCCGAGCAAAATTCGGTTGATTAGCGGGTCAGGCATCAATGTGCCGTTTGATTCGCTATTCGCGTTGTGCTTTCGACTTTCAGTTTTTCTAGCGCGTCGCACGTATTACTGATACTGCTTGAAGTCGGTATTTGTCGGTTTGGTGCTATGGATGAGAGATAAATCTGGCGCACCTCAGCCGAAACGGCCGGATGCATTATGGCCTGATCAAAAAATTCAAAACCAAATGGTGGAATTGAGAATTCCGACTGATCAATCAATGGCTCTATGATTCTCAGTAGTTCTACCGATAGATCGAATGTAAATTCGGAACAGATCAAGCCGATATCCAAAGTGGGTGCGCGTACAATCTGAGCATTACCCTTGTCATCTATTCTATATATGTCGCAGGGAACGTAATAGCGACCGTCAGACCAAAGTGTGATAATTGAATTTCCATCATGGGTAATTGCGTTTCGAGCCTGCTTGATGAAATCGATGTGCCTAATATGCGCCAAACCTCCCCAACTTACTGAGTTGTCTGTCAATACTGGAAGAATATCTTTGAGTGTCTGAGCTAGGGCTGTGAAAGCGGAAAACTGGTAGTTCAACAGTTGTCCTTGTCCATCAATTTGCCCCTCCTTTGACTCAAACCGCTGTCTAGACTGTTCGCATATATTCGAGATCTGCTCCAGAAAATAACTCAGCTCACCAACTTTGTTGGTCAAATGAAGTGCGAACTGTGATTTTCTGGTAGTTAAAGTTGTCGTCATTTTGTTCATGCCTAAAATATAGTTATAAAACGCGAGGCCTGTAGACCGAAATAAGCCGGTTCGAGCGACAGCAAGAACTGACGTTTCCGGCGCACCACCGAACCCGTAAGACGGTTTCGCGCTAGCAAACCGTCATAAACGGAGAAAAATTAAGGAAAGAGTTGTTTCAGCAATTCGCCACGCGTAAGCTTAAAATGCGACTCGATGTCGCTGCCAATGTACCAATTTTCAAAGGATTGTGAGCAGGAATGGTTATGTGATGCTCGCCGTTTTCAAAGGTTGTCAGCCCTGTAGGCCGGAATAAGCCTGTTTGAACGATAGTAAAAACAGGTGTTTCCGGCACTCACCGCGAGAATCTGCCGGAAACGCCACCTCGCGCTAACGCTTGGGTGGTCTTATTCCGGCCTACATGACTACAACTTCCTCGATAAATGTTTCCGCTCTCGCCGGGTTATCCAAGGCTATATATTCGGCGATGTTAAGCAAGCCTTCATTAGCGGTTGCAGTGAATACGACTTTATGGGCTTTCATTCAAAATTAACTAGCGGCTAATCTAGCTCTTAATTTTGTCTTCAACTCGTTTATATGGTCTTGGTTGCATTCAGTTACACGTCCCGCTTCGGCATCGGCGATTCCTGAAAGAATTCCAGCATGGATGTCTTTTTTAAAGGCCTCGCTTACTTGAATCAACGCTTCAACATCATGCATTGAAAAAAAGATCCCGATAGGGCGGTCTTTTTCAGTAATCATTACCGGCTCTCTTTGTGCCGAATCCAAAAAACTGCCGAATGCATTTTTTGCTTCTTTAGCCGAGATGGTTTTCATGTTCATAGTTCCAATGGATAAGAATTACGTGGCAGCCATTATAGCCATTTTTAAAAAACAAGCCGACTTTAGGATGCGTTAAACGTAGTAGAGCCCATCCTTTCTGCCCCCCCACCAACGAAAAAACAAAAAGCATTTGGCTTAACGGGCATAAGCAACTTGCAATACCACGTTTCGGGTGTTATCGCTCCAGCTCAGCTCATGAATGTCGAACTCGTTTGCACGCTGGCTGTCGTCGCCGCCCTCTAATTTAACGCCCAGTTTGCTGAGCTTAAAATGACTTTTATCGATACTTAACAGCTTGGCGGGAACTTCGAGATGCCCTAGCAACGTATCCAGGTAAACATCCGGGTTGGCCAAGCTCTTTACTCTCGCCTCGTAAGATTCGCCGCCGGGCTTGAAAGGGTTGTCGATTGTCATCTGAGACATCATCTCACGTTTAATATCTTCCACCACGCGGCCGAACAGATACTCTTTGAGTGCGGTGCTTAGCTCTGCACTCTCGGCGCAAGGCGTATGGATTTTGTGCGAAGAAAAATTGACCACTTCCTGAGGCACTTCGCGAATCAGCATGCCTCCCTGTACACCCATGCCCAGCGTCCGTTTTTCGCTCTTGTCGGCCGTTAACAGTGCATACAGCACCGGAACTTCAGTTTTACAATGGGATCGTAAATAGACAGTCACATCGTGATCGGTCGTAAACAGCTTATCGATGTCTTTGCTGTTGACGAACAGAGCGTTGACGAGTGGATCCATCTCAAAGGCATCCAGGTTCAAGTTGACGGGTGGAGGAATCTGATCGGCGACTTGGAGTACATGCCTGTACAGCGCCCGTACATGCACCCTTAGCTTGTCGGAATAATCGCTTACGGCCCGCATCTTGCTGTTTGAGGCATCGACGAAACTTTCGACGATCTGCCTGTCTTCTCTCGCCTGTAACTCCGTGTCGTGAATGTGGCTAGTCAGATTGCTGACGAGCTGGTGCAGATGCTGTAATTGGTCGTCGAAAAATGCCCTAAGAGTAGAGGCTTCGTGCGATCGTCTATCGTCGTTCATGACCGGTTTCCCCTATAGGTCTAAGGTGGAAGGTTTAATATCATATTGGCCGATTCCACACGAGCCAATTGCGATTTTAATCAAGCCGCCCTGATTGCCCGGAACGTCAGATTGATCCGCGACGTTTTCAATTTTTTGGTTTTCGGCACTGAATGCATCCAGTGGTATTGCAAGGTTCCGGCCATCACCAACAAATCGCCGTGGCCTAGCACTATATCCAGTTTGTCGTTGGTCTTTTTATGATGCAGCCTGAATAAGCGCTCATCGCCCAGGCTCAATGACGCAATCACCGGGTTTGGCCCCAATTCTTTTTCATCGTCGGCATGGCAGCCCATCGAGTCGTTACTGTCACGGTACAAATTGGCCAGTACGCTGTTAAAGCTGCATTGGCATTGTTGTTCCACTTTCTCCCTGATTGCCTGCAACACCGGCGTCCACGGCATCGGCTGATGGTTAACGCCCGAGTAACGGTACCAGGCATCGCTATCGCCGTACCAGCACATCAGGCGGGGCACCTTAACCCAGCGACCGTAGATGAAAATAGCCTCTTCCTGCCAGGCCAGATCAGATTTGAGTTGCTCAAACAGCCGGTCGGACTCCGGCAAGCTGTAAAACTGCTTAATTAAATAAAGCTCGCCGTCAAAAGGGACCAGATTGGGAGCCATTTACCGCGCGGCAAAAAACCGTTTCAATACTCTGATCATGTAATCATGATCCAGCACCCCGGCGCTTTCCCTGATGCTGTGCATCGCCCACATCGGGCTGCCGACATCGATTGAGCGTATGCCCAGTTTTGCCGACGTAATCGGCCCGATGGTGCTGCCGCAAGGCATATCGCAGCGGTGCGAATATTTCTGGTACGGCGCTCCGGCCTGTTCGCACCAGTCGGCGAACATCGCCGCCGAGACGCTTTCCGAGCTGTAATTGTGGTTGGCGTTTACTTTAATCACCGGGCCTTTGTTGACGGCAACTTTATGTCCGGGATCGTAGGCATTGGGAAAATTGGGCTGATACGCATGCGCCATGTCCGCGCTGATCATGAAGCTCTTCGCCAATGCCCTGGCATAATCCTCGCTGCCGGTTGCGTTCGCCAAAGCGATGCGCCCGAGCACATCGGGCAGAAAACTGCCGTCCGCGCCTTTGTTGCTTTGGCTGCCGATTTCTTCATGGTCGAACAGCGCGCATACCCGCGTGGCATCCGACTGTATAGCGGCCGGATCAAGCAGCGCCTGTAACGCGGCATGGCAGGAAGCCAGATTATCCAATTGGCTGTTGGCATAAAACTCGCTGTCCTTACCCCAGAACACGCCTTTTTGCGTGTCGTACACGGCCAAATCCCAGGACAAGATACGCTCTGCGGCTATGCCTGATTGCTGTTGCAGCAGCGCAGAAAAATAAGCTTTCGGCAGTTGTTCCTCGGTCAATACCGACAGGATCAACGGCAATTCGGTCTGTTTTTGCAGCTTTAGGCCTTCTTCATTAACCGTCCTGTTCATGTGTATTGCCAGATTGGGCAAGCGCAGCAGCGGCTGATCGAACTTGACCAGCTTACCGGTTATCCGGCCTTGATCGTCTTTATAAGCGATACGTCCGGCAAGGCTCAAATCCCTGTCGGCAAAGGTCGCCAGTATCGGGCCTCCATAAACCTCGACGCCCAGCCTTACCAAGCCGTCCGCGCTGCTGGCCGCATTCGGCTTTATTCTCAATCCGGGGGAGTCGGTATGTGCGCCGACAATTTTAAACCCGGTTTCAGTCAGCGGTTTTTGGCCCTGCACAAACAGGATGATGGACGAATCGTCGCGCACCACGTAATAACGCCCGCCCGGCTGCAATGTCCATTTGGCCGTTTCGTCGAGGCGCTGCCACGGCGGCGTTTGCGCCGCAAGCTGGGCCTCGACGGTTTTAACCACATGCCAGGGGCTGGGGCTGGCGTCGATAAAATCGAGTAAGTTTTGAACCTGCCGCTTGGCGCTCATGATCTTTCTTTCAGGTCTAATGCCGCGGAATTGATGCAGTAACGCAGCCCTGTCGGTTGCGGGCCGTCCTCAAAGACATGGCCTAAATGCGCATCGCAGGATTTGCAAACCACTTCAACCCGGCGCATGCCGTGACTGGAGTCGGCATGCGCCGCCACGCTGTGCTCGGACGACACATCCCAAAAACTCGGCCAGCCGGAGCCTGAATCGTATTTAGTCGTCGAATCGAACAACGGATTGCCGCAGCAAATGCAATGATAAACGCCGTCTTTTTTGCAATCGGCGTATTTGCCGGTAAAAGGCGGCTCGGTAGCCTTCAGGCGGCAAATATTAAATTGCTCGGGCGTTAACTTTTGTTGCCACTGCCCGTTTTCGTCGTGTTCTTTATCCGTCATATTTTTACACCCGTAACAACCATTTATAATGATGCTTATTGTACGCGTTCAAGACGGCATAGCCAAAAGGACAGCCGGTCGCGCCGATATGAAAAACATCGATTAGCTCTGAATTTTGCCTATGCTACAATGCAATAGTTATTGAATTTAAATAAGTGATCAACCATGACAGAACAAATGACTAGCGGAATCGAATTAATGTTTGTCGGGATGGGCATCGTGTTCCTGTTTTTAGCCATGCTGGTAGTCGCTATCAACATCATGTCGGCGCTGGTGCAACGCTATTTCCCGGAAACGCCCGCATCAAAAGCGGTTCCCGGCATTACCGTCGACATTGATAAAAGCGTTGTTGCCGCGATCACCGCCGCCGTGCATCAGTATCGGAAAAAGCATAACTAACGGCCTCCAACAAAGGTCAACGATTAAACAATTTACCAAGGTTTCAGGAGAAACAACAAGCATGGCCACCGTTAAAAAGCAGCCCTTAGGTATCACCGAAGTCGTTCTGCGTGATGCTCATCAATCTATTTTGGCAACCCGCTTGCGCATTGAAGACTTGCTGCCGATTTGTGAGCAACTGGACCAAGTCGGTTACTGGTCTATTGAGTCCTGGGGCGGCGCTACCTTTGACGCCTGTATCCGTTATCTGGGCGAAGACCCCTGGGAAAGACTGCGCCTGCTGAAAGCCGCGATGCCCAAAACCCCGCAGCAAATGCTGTTCCGCGGCCAGAATATCCTGGGCTACCGCCATTATGCTGACGACGTGGTTGACAAGTTTGTTGAGCGTTGCGTGGTCAACGGTATCGACGTGTTCCGCATTTTTGATGCGATGAATGACATGCGCAACATCGAGCATGCGGTCAAAGCCGTACTCCGCACCGACGCTCATGCGCAAGGCACCATATCCTACACTACCAGCCCCGTGCACACCCTGGATTTATGGGTGGACCTGGGCAAACAGATCGAAGACATGGGCGCGCATTCCATTTGCATCAAAGACATGGCCGGACTGCTGAAACCTTACGATGCCTTTGAACTGGTCAAGCGCCTGAAAAAAAGCACCAAAATTCCGATTCATTTACATTGCCATGCAACCACCGGCCTGAGTGTCGCCACATTGATCAAGGCTGCCGAAGCGGGCGTGGACAATGTCGATACCGCGATTTCATCGATGAGCATGACTTACGGCCACAGCCCCACCGAAACCATCGTCTCCAGCCTGGAAGGCACCGGGCGCGATACCGGCCTGGATCTGGTCAAACTGGAACATATCGCGACCTATTTCCGGGATATACGCAAAAAATATGCGCAATTCGAAGGCAGTTTGAAAGGCGTCGATAGCCGCATCCTGATTTCCCAAGTGCCGGGCGGCATGCTGACCAATATGGAAAGCCAGCTGAAAGAGCAAGGCGCCGCCGACAAGTTCGACGAGGTTATGCTGGAAATTCCCCGCGTCCGTGAAGACCTGGGCTTTATTCCGCTGGTCACGCCGACTTCGCAAATCGTCGGCACCCAAGCCGTCATCAACGTGATGAACGGCGAACGCTACAAAAACATCACCAAGGAAACCGCCGGGGTTTTAAAAGGCGAATACGGCGCCACGCCCGCGCCGGTCAACAAAGCGCTGCAAGACAAGGTGTTGAACGGCGAGCAAGCGATTACCTGCCGTCCGGCCGACCTGATTGCGCCGGAGATGGATAAGCTGGTTGCCGAAGTACAGGAGAAAGCTCAAGCCGAAGGCGTAACCCTGGCCGCCAACATCGAAGAAGATGCGTTGATCAACGGCCTGTTTGCGCAGGTCGGCTGGAAGTTCCTGGCTAACCGGGGCAATCCGGCCGCCTTTGAAGCGGCGCCGGATGCGCAAGCCTTTGCCGCCGCCAATGCGGCTCCAGTAGCCGTAGCCAATGTCGGCAATGCAGCCGCCCAACCGCCGACGGAAGCTTACACGGTTAACGTCGATGGCAGGAACTTCAGCGTCATCGTCGGCGCCAACGCCTCAGCCATGATGATCGAGCCTGCAATCACAGCTCCCCATACCGCACTGATAGCCAGCAGCGGCGTTCCGATTGAATCGCCGATGGCCGGTAATATCTTGAAAATCCTGGTCGATGTGGGTAGCATCGTTGCCGAAGGCGATGTCGTGGTGATTATGGAAGCAATGAAAATGGAAACCGAAGTACGCTCCAAAACGACCGGTATCGTCAGCGCCGTCTATGTCAAAGAAGGTAGTGCGGTTGCCGGCGGCGATGTATTGATTTCTTTATAAAAGGACAACTACAGAGAACACGAATAACCGTAAGGCGCCCGGTTCCGATCGCCTTACACTTCGTAAATCTGCACAAGGGCGGCCATCCGGCCGCCCCTACATGATTTAATAAAGAGACCTCTCATGGAAAATCTCATTTCACTCTGGCAAAGCACCGGTATTTACAACTTTTCCGGCGGCCAGGCCTTCATGATGCTGATCGGCTTTTTGCTGCTGTTCCTGGCGATCAAAAAAGGCTTTGAGCCCTTGCTGTTATTGCCGATAGGTTTTGGCGCTATACTCAGCAATATCCCGGTTGCCGGTATCGCCGAAGAAGGCGGCATTTTGTATTACCTGTATTACGGCATTAAGCTCGGCATATTTCCCCTGCTGATCTTTATGGGCGTAGGTGCAATGACCGATTTCGGGCCGATGCTGGCTAATCCCAAGACCTTGTTACTGGGCGCTGCGGCGCAGTTCGGCATCTTTGCCTCACTGCTGGGAGCGCTGGCGCTGAACGTCATACCGGGTCTTGAATTCAGCTTAAAAGACGCCGCCGCGATCGGCATTATCGGCGGCGCCGACGGCCCGACCGCGATTTATGTAGCCTCGAAACTGGCGCCCGACCTGTTGGGGGCCATCGCAGTCGCCGCCTACTCCTACATGGCTTTAGTGCCGCTGATACAGCCGCCGATCATGCGCGCCTTAACCACCGAAGATGAACGCAGAATTGAAATGCAGCAGCTGCGCGTAGTCGGCAAAACCGAAAAAATCGTCTTCCCGTTAATGCTGCTGGTTATTTGCGCCTTGCTGCTGCCCTCGGCTGCGCCTTTAATCGGCATGTTCGCGCTGGGCAATCTGATGAACGCCTGCGGCGTCGTTGAGCGCCTGAGTCAAACCGCACAAAACGAACTGATCAATATTGTTACTATTTTCTTAGGGTTAGCGGTAGGTTCCAAGCTCAGCGCCGAAGCCTTTTTGCAAGTCAAAACACTGGGCATCCTGGGTTTGGGAGCGATTGCGTTCAGCATCGGCACGGCGGCCGGCGTCATCATGGCGAAAATCATGAATAAATTCAGCAGCACGCCTATCAATCCGCTGATCGGCGCAGCCGGCGTCTCCGCAGTGCCGATGGCCGCGCGGGTAGCCAATAAACTGGGGCTGGAAAGCAACCCGCATAACTTCCTGCTGATGCATGCGATGGGGCCTAATGTGGCCGGGGTGATTGGTTCCGCGGTTGCGGCGGGGATTTTGTTGAGCTTGGTGAAGTAAGGCAATGATAAAGACAGGCGACCGCCCCGGTCGCCTCGTCGTTTTTAAACGCAATTTTGCCGCCTATTGCGCAGCTTCCATCTTGCCCTTCCCGTCCCAAAACTGCGATTTTTTTACGGCTTCGACGGCATTTTCCAAACCCTGTTCAGCCCTGGATTTCAACCGCCCGATCAAGCCCTTCAGCAATGCGTCCGCATTGGCCCGAAGCTCCTTTCTTATGCCCAATAAAGCCTCCAGTTTGTGCATGGCCGGTTCCGCCACCCAAACCTGAAAAATAACCTGACCCTCCGTCGGCAGCGACGATGCCGTTGCAACAGCTTTGTCGTACCACAGCTTGCCCGGATAAATGATTTTTTGCTCGACCAGCGCCTGGCTGTTTTTTACATTGCCATCAGCCAACTCAACAATTCGTCTGGACGGCTCAACGACCCATTTTTCAAAATACCTTATCGCGTGATCGGGACATTGGTGAACGATGTTCGAAGTCGTTTGGATGTTTTCGTGAATCAATACTTTCTTTTTGCTGATCAGATCCTTGGCCTCATAGACGATGCCCTGAATGACTTCAATCTGCTGCTGGATTTGCGTTAAAGCCGGATTGATTATTTTTTCGTCAATTCCGTTCTTGATTTGATCCCTGCACTGGTGAATTGTAAATATCGTTTTTTTCAACAGCGATTGTTGAGCGTATATCAGTTTCGATTCCAATTCGTGAATTCTTAAATCCCGCTCAGCTAACGATTTTTTCAGCATACTGATCGTTTTCTTATTCTCTTTCAGCTGCTCGGAAAGCTTAGCCACCTCTTTTTCCAACTGGGTTAATTTAGCTAACCTGCCGGTTTTAGCGCCATTATCAGATCCCATACCCGTCCTCCTCTCTCATGTAATTGTTTATATTTATTATTATTTTTGCCGATAGGCAAAAGCATTGATAACAAACAAGCTCCTTAAAGTCAACAAAACCCAATCAAATTGCTTGCGACCGCTTGTATACCGGATTTTGTTTACATCTGACATCGGCATTGACCGGCAAACTATAATTTCCCGATCAACTAAAAATTTTTAGATGGGAAGACAGCCTTGTGTATCGGCAAGCCATCCTTGGCTTCTTGGTTCCGGTTAGATCACGAAGCGAATCCGTGCCGGAACAACGAAAAGGAGATTGGTATGGGTGGGATGAAAATTATTGGGCGCCGTCCTCTATTTTTTAATGCTGTTGCTTGAACGGCATCCGAACCGCTTGCCCTAGAAAACGCTGATTAAATCCTTCGACAAGTTCAGGATGAATGGTAAGTTATTGATTTCTTTCGCGGTGAATTGTCGATTCCGTTCGTAGTGAATTGCCGCTTCCGTTCGTGGTGAGCTTGTCGAACCATGAGCGGAAGCGATTTGTTCAGCGCCACCCTAGATCAAACTCAGGGTAATTTAGTCATTTCCGAAACCTTGCCGTAATCAACCCCGACACTGATGATAAAGCTACTGGCTTCTTCGATATTCATCGTTGATTTAATGACTTTCGATTTATCGACGATCACCGTAAAACCGGAAGTCGGGTTAGGTGATGTAGGAATAAACAGCACGTATTTATCTTCGTGCCGGTTGGTCACATAAGCCGTCATCCACATGTCGTCTTTGGGATACTCGACATAAACCACTTCCTTCGCAATAGTCCGGTCATGGCTTGAAAACATATTGATAACCTTTTTAAGCACCCGGTACAGCGTATTGATTAATGGAATCCGGTCGATAACATGGTCGAACGCGGCAATAACCCAGGAGCGGCCTTCCTGGACTAATTTGTGGCCGATATAGATCAGAATGCTAAAACTGAGCGCAAAAAACAGAAGCGTATAGAGATAATTATCCGAATAGCCGTAAACCAATTGAAACAGATCGGAAACCCGGTCTTTTACAAAAATCATAATTTGCAAAATAATAACAATAGGAATAACCGCAAAAACACCGATCAGGAAATAATTCAACAGCTTTTTAATCAACTCTTTCATTGTTCTCTCCAATTTTTATAAGGATTTTGTTATTAAAAGGATACCTGAGGCCAACAGGAACAAGGCAAACAACTTGCCGTATTTTTCATTATCGATTCCTTTATAAAGCATTTCTTCCGTCAATAGAAACATCACCACAGCCACCTGAATAAAACTTATTCTATCTGCAAACGATACTGCAAACTCACTGCCGATCATCAATAACGTCGCCAACTGGCACAGGGCCAGCGTCGCATAGCTCGCCGCAGCAGTTACGCGTGTTTTGTTTTTTGGGTAATGCTTGCTGAAAATGATCGAGGTTAACATCGAACCGCCTAAATTGCTGACACCGTGAACCAGGCCCATCGCCATCAGATAAATCTTTTCGTACTTGACTATGGACTGTAGCGCTCTTTCAATAGCCGTCGAGGAACTTTTCAACGCCACCAAAATCAGCAATCCGCCGATCACCAGACTAAGATTGATTTTGACCGTGGTAACCGCCAGTAAAAACAGCACCACCAAAGGAATGCTGTAGACCAGCACATTTTTATAAAACCCGATATCAATATCTTGATAGTGCCTTAGCACTTGCAAAGCGCTTATCGCGATAGAAACCGGCAGCAACACGCCCAGCGTATCGACAAAGCCGTAACCGAGTAAAAGCAGCAGGGGCGTGCCGAATAATAATACGCCTACCCCAAAAACAGACTGAATGACAGACGTGGCGACAACCGTCAGTAAAATATCGACCGGCATTGAACTCCTCCTTCATTATTATTGTTGTTATTCCGGTGTTTCATTATACCCGAGAGCGCCGGCAGGCAAATTTATGATTGCCGTTTACGTTAACTTAAGAAAATCCGTTTTATTAATCTTTAACAGCCCCGGATTCCAAAAGGCCCGTCAAGCTAATTGCGATTAAACGGCGCAATGCCGATCAAACAGAATAGGTTTCACAGCGCTCCCGCAAGCCGTATAAGTTCTGTCGTTTGTTGACGTATTTGGGCGACAACCTGTTGATCCATCTGCTGCAACCAACGCCCTGGAATCTGCCCAATGCCGTATTTAGCGCCTGCCAGCATGCCGGCCAACGCACCTGTGGTGTCGGCATCCCCGCCCTGATTAACGGTTGCAATCAGACAGGATTCGAAACTGTCGGTGCTGAAAAAATAATGCAAAACCGTCTGCACGGTATCGACAATATAGCCCGAGGCTTTGCCCGGATAAGGACTATAGGCAAATTCGCCGTATTGACCGATCAACCGCTCGGCTTCCTGTTTGCAAGCATCCATCTCCTGCCCGTTGATTAAACAATTGACGATCCGTCCCAGCGTTAACGTGGCCGCATTGGACAACGGATGGTTATGGGTAATATGGCTTTGTTGCAAACTCCATTCGCTAAAACAGTCCGGCCGGTTTAAGGTCGCCAGCACGACCGGCAGGTTACGCATACAAGCGCCGTTTCCCGCATCGCCATCGCGAGGCAACCCGAACAGTTCGCCGCTATCCCGATAACGGATGATACCGCGCCGGCAGGTATCGCCTATATCCGGCGGACCGCTTTCCAGCCAGGCGACAAAATTATCGGCGACAGCCTGAATGTTCCAGCCCTGATGATCGATAATGGCCTGCCCTAGTGCAAGCGACATTTGCGTGTCGTCGGTGACTTGGCCCGCTTCCAGGCCCTGCCAGCCGCCGCCGGTCATATCCCGATGCACGCCGTAGCGTTTTTGGATTCGTTTCGGCGACATAAACTCGACCGTCGCCCCGAGCGCATCGCCGCAGGCAAAACCCAAATAAGCGCCCAAAGCCTTGTTTAATATATTCTCTGTAGACATACTTCCCCCTAACGCTGCACTTTGACCCGGTAATCGCCGCCAATCACCAGATATTCGGCTTCGCCGCGTAAAGCATGGTGCGGCAGCAGTTCATTAAAAAAAACCAGTTTAACCATCGGCACGTCAACTTCCAGGATATAAGCACCGAACTCGCTGGCAATGCTGCGGCGGTCGGTAAAGGAAACAATATTATTGAAGCGCACGATTTTATGGCTTTTATCCTGATCAAGAACAAGCCAGTCATCGTCCAGCGAATTGACGCCTCGATAGAGCGTTTTATGGGTCGCCGCCGGAACTTGAAAGCGTTCGACAACCCATTGGCAATATTCGTATAGAAGATCCAATTGCATATAAATGCAGTTGTTGTGATAACGGCTGTTCATTTTCTCTTCGATATACATGACCCAATCTTTGCTGATGAAACTGGCTATCCGCTGTTTGTGATAAGTGGGAAACAGCCCGAAACGGCTTTCGACCCAGCCTTTAAAAACCGCGCCTTGGGCGTTGTTGGAATCCAAGCCCCAATCCTGTATTAACCTGAGATAACTGTTGCGGTAGCGCCGCCTTCCCGAATGATCGTCCTGCAACCGTTGCTCCGTTTCAAAGCCGAAAACGACGCACATATAGTCTTGAAATATCCGACCGCAATCCTCGGGCGTCGATTGTAAAGCCAATTGCTCGAACAGGCCTGAAGCCGATTCGCGGGTGCCTGCAATATGCAGCGGTTTGGGGTTCTCGTTAAAGACATAGCTGGCCATGCACGCAGTCGCCAAACCGATTAAGTTGGTGCTGTGGCCGTATTGGGAAATATCGGGCATTGGTTAATTAGGGAAAATCTTCTGGCTATGAGCGGGTGAAACAATTTTTGCATCAAATGCTTGGTTTAGCCAGAATGTGTTCGAAAATCGGGCATTTTAAACGGGGCATTATGGCCTACCTGCGTCACTAGGAGTGCAAGCTTTGCTTGCGAAACAGGCGAAGCCTGTACTCCAATTTACCCCGTCCTAAGTTACCACCGTTCAATACCAAACTTACGGCAACATTTTCGGATTTCATCACAAGCCACACCTAAATCCGGCTCATCGGCTAATAAGCAAAAACAATTGTTTAATATCGCTCTCAGCTTTCTTGTGTATTCAGCTAAATATGACGCAAGGAACCATCGTTCATATTAATACTGAAGGCGCGACCGAAACCAATAACATATCGCCCATTCTCAGGACGCAATGCAAACAGATGAAAATCCGATAATGAGCTCAGCACACTAATAACCTCGCCAAACTTATCCTGCAAGGCCTGTATCCGCTCAGCGTAAATTGCATCATCCCGGCTTATTTCCATGACACTACAACTTAGCACCACCCGCTCCCGTGCAAAAAGATTAGGCGATTCGGACTCCGAACGAATAAACAATATCGATGCCTGCGGGTTATTCATCAAATTCACCGTATGACAGGCCATCTCGCTGACATAGATATAAAAGACTCCTTCATCGTCCCGCACAAAAGGTGCGTAACTGATGTCAGGACCGCCGTTTGCTGAAGCCGTCGACAGTAATAGTGTTTGCTGCGACGCCATCAGCTCCTGATAACGTTCGGTAATGTCTTCAAGCTCTTGTTTGGTTATTTCAGTCATTGGTAATCTCCATCAAGCACAGAAGGTTGGTGAAGCCTAACATTCAAGGTTTCGATTTGTTGGGCTTCATTGCATTCAGTCCAGCCCGCCGTGCGTTTGGTCATTAATATTTTTCTTTGTAAGCCGCAATTTTTTCCAGTATTTCATCGACAGTTTCTTTCAATTCAGACCCCATTCTTAACAATCGGTCAGGATATTTTTCCGGCACTAGACTCAAGAAAGCGTAATAGAGCGGCTTTAATTTATCTGCCAAATCGAATTGTTGCTGCCAAAGATCAAAGAGGTTGGTTTGGCCTTTGGCTAACAGCATTACCAGCAAATCAATAAATTCTCTTTCATTAATATCTTGCTGCCAGCTTTCTGATAATAATATTTTCTCTATGCTTTCCCGTGCGATGTCGATTTGATTGTTCCAAAGCGCGACTGTTGCCAAGGTATGTAAACAGGCAAAGCTGGGATCATCGGCAACTGCACTGCGAGCAAGGTTTAATGCCTCTGCTTTTTTGTCGTGCTGAATCGTTTCGAAATAAAACCAGGCGAGAGAATTTGCGGCTCCTGGAACACCTAAATCGATAGCTTGTTTGTAGATGTTTTCAGCTTTTTCGTACTGCTTGAGTTCGTTGAATAGAATGCCCAAATTGCGATAGGCACCGGTGTCGCCATGCTCAATGGCAAGCCGATAATTGGCTTCGGCTTTTTCGTACTGCTTGAGTTCGCTGAATAGAATGCCCAAATTGTTATAGGCATCGGTGTCACCATGCTCAATGGCAAGCCGGTAATTGGCTTCGGCTTTTTCGTACTGCTTGAGCTTTCTGAATAGAATGCCCAAAGTGTTATAGGCACCGGTGTCGCCATGCTCAATAGCCAGCCGATAATTGGCTTCGGCTTCCGCGTACTGCTTGAGCTCGCTGAATAGAAGACCCAAATTGCGATAGGCACCGGTATCGCCATGCTCAATGGCAAGCCGATAATTGGCTTCGGCTTCCGCGTACTGCTTGAGTTCGCTGAATAGAATGCCCAAATTGCGATACGCACGGGTGTCGCCATGCTCAATGGCAAGCCGGTAATTGGCTTCGGCTTCCGCGTACTGTTTGGACTCTCTGAGTAGAATGCCCAAATTGTTATAGGCATCGGTGTCACCATGCTCAATGGCAAGCCGGTAATTGGCTTCGGCTTTTTCGTACTGTTTGAGTTCGCTGAATAGAATGCCCAAATTGGTATACGCTTTGATGTTATCGTGTTCAATGGCAAGCCGATAATTGGCTTCAGCTTTTTCGTACTGTTTGAGTTCGCTGAATAGAATGCCCAAATTGGTATACGCTTTGATGTTATCGTGTTCAATGGCAAGCCGATAATTGGCTTCAGCTTCTACATACTGCTTAAGTTCGGCGAACAGACATCCCAAATTGTTATATGCCTCAGTGTCATCATACTCAATGGCAAGCCGGAAATTCGTTTTAGCTTCTTCGTATCGATTGAGTTTGTCGAGCACATAACCTAAATTGAGATATGCATCAATATCATCATGCTCAATAGCAAGCCGGAAATTCGCTTCTGCCTCTTCATATTGTTTTAATTGGATAAATAAGTTACCCAAAATCAAAAATGCCCGTTTATTTTCAGCTTTTATCGCTTTTCGAAGATAAGTTTCCGCCTCTTCAAACTTACCTGATTTCAACGACTCAATGCCTTGCTGTAAATAGTCATCTCCACCGATGTCGGGTAATTCCCTAGCAAGATCATTATGACCATTCTGTTCAAGGTGAAGTCGGGTTTTGTTATAAAGCTGCTCTCTTTCTTTAAATTCCAGTTTGTTACAGTTGATCAGTGCGCTGGCATAGATCATTGCTCCTCTAGGGCTTGATGCCGGTGATAACTCTTTATGAAAAGCCGTCGCGCGTTCGACTAGCTCATCTTTTGAGCACCAAACCTCAAAAAAACGAGTTAGCCAGATCAATTTGTTCCGGTCTTTGCGTCGGCCATAACGCATCAGGTACCAAATATTAAAAAATCGTTCCTGTAGCGCATAAAGGTGGTTTTTGGTTGAAGTCGGTATCTTTTCTATCAGCCATTGCTTTTGCAATTGATTCAGTTGGGCGGAGACCTGCTTGCTGTCCATGCGTGTTTGCTGTGCTATTTCCTTGGCGGACATCGCTTCCCAGTTTTTGGCAATGGCATGGATAATAGGTTTTTGTTGCTTGGACAAGTCATCCATTCGGTGTTTGTAAATGGGTGAAACCTTATCCAGCGTATCTTCCAGATATTGGAATGCGGTTCCTCTAGGGCCTTCTATTAGAATCTGGAATAACAAAATGAGAGTTCTGGGTATGCCGCCGGTTAACCTTCTGATGGTTTCAATTTTTTCCGGCTCTTCTTCAATAAGCTGTTTGATTTTGGCTTCTTCTTCCTTTCCTAAGTATCGACCCAGATTAGTTAATAGCGTGATGGTTTCTTGCTGGTTGATTTCCTTCAGCGTAATGATGTGAAAAAACTGATAAAAAGGCGCTTTATTATCGTAAAAATTTTCCAGGCTAATCGCTGAACCGCCAACGATTCTTATATTATTGTTCTGGCTTAGCACTTCCCTGAGTATTTCCTCTTCGTTTCTTGAATAGGTTTCAAAAAGCTCAGCCAGATTATCAATAAATAGGATGATTTTTTTGTTCGCGTTGACCAGATAACTATCCAGCAGCTTGAACGCGGCTTTAGGGTCCTCTTCCAGATTTTCGATTTTATCCAATAAACCGGCGAATTGTTCCGCATAGAGCGGATGCTCGCATAGCTCTTCGGCTATACGCTCCCAAAAAGTAAACAACGAGGTAATGCCGTATTCCTCTTCCCGGAAAAGAATAGGAATCAGCCATTTTGAAAGGTCTGGGTCTTCTTCAATCGCTATCGATAATCGAGTCAGCAATGTGCTTTTCCCGGAACCTCTGATGCCCTGGATGATGTAATGCTGTTCGGGGTACTGCATCTTGGAGTTTTTAATATCCTTCCAAATTTTGTCAAACTCCTTTAAGCGAATGACAAAGGTAGTCTTTATGGTTGCATTCGATGCGTTTTGCGGGTTGTAGAGCTTGATGGCGTCTTTATAGTGTTCTGTCGGCATAGCGTCTCCACCATTCTTTTAAAATCGGCGAGGTAAATTTAAACGCCTTTTCCTTGTGTTCGAAAATGTAGCCGTCATGCTCAAGGCAATCCAAAATGTAGTTGCCGTTAAGGTGTTGATGATTTTCGTCCTGAAAAATATTGTAGATTTCGTTTAAGCTCAGTTCGTCCGCTTCGGTAAGTTTGTCCAAAATGGTTTTGGCGAGTTTGGCTTCGTCTTTTTCAAAACGTTGCAGGCGTTCTGCCCAGTGATTAAAAGTGGTTCTGTAGTTGTTATGGAAAAGCAATTCAAATGCCTTGTCCACATTATCTTGAGTAGGATTCTCTATGTCATTATCGCAACATAAATCTTCAAGTCTTTCCCACAAGGCTTCTATGTAATACGGCATTAACCAATCAACTTTTTGCAATAAATAGATGGCAATGGCCTTGTCGGGTGAAAGCCGACTGTCGTTTTTATGTGCCAAAAAATCAATAAACGCCAACGCGTTGTCTTGTGAGAGCGGGTCTATCGCAACTTTATCCTTGTCATTTATCAGACTGGTCGAACCAAGCCGATGCGCTAAGGTATCCAGGCCGATTGAGCCTGTAAAAATAAACTGTATCTTTTTGCTAAGTTCGGTATTTTGGCAAAGGCTTCTAGTCGTGGCTAAAAAATCAATCGCGGCTTGCTTGCTTTCAAGGTTGCTTATTTTCTCCAGAACATCAGGGTATTCGTCCAGAACTAAGATGAGTTTTTGATTTAATTTCAGATTGTTGATGACTTTTTCCAAATCAGCGGCAGTCAGTTTGTAATCACTATTTTGAAAAGAGATGCCGGCCTCGCCAAACTCAATGCCTTTGATATTGTGGAAAATTGAAGAGATCCACTCCTTACCTTTATGACTTAGCGTATCGAGCCTATCGGTAAATTCGGAGCTATATAGCTTTTCGAGTATCTCTTTATAGAATTGGTGTTCCGTGTTGCACGATTGCACCATCACATACAAGAATACAAAGCCTTCTCGTGGGTTATTTTCTAAATGCCTTAATAGCGAAGTTTTGCCGACACGGCGCGGCGCAAGAACCAGTAAATGTCCACCTCTCTTCAATCGTCGCCAAACCCTTTCTTCATCTTTGGGTCTCGAAAAGTAATCTTCACCAAAAACAACTTGACCTGTCATAACTCCTCCAAAGTGACAAAATTTATTTTGCGATAATAGATAACAAAAAATATATTGTCAACTTTGTTAGCAAAAATTATTTTGTTAACTTTCCTTGCTACAGGTGCGATTTCCTTCTCAACCCGCTCTTGCATGGTAATTTTTCATTCTCAATACCCCCCAACAATCAAAACACTACTCCGTCCCCCGCCCTGCTTTTCCACCACCACCTTAGCCCCAATCCGCTCAACCAAAATCGGCACATGCGAGATCACGCCGACTTTCCTGCCCAAGGCTTGCAGGGTATCCAAACTGGCGATGGCTATATCCAGCGTTTCCGGGTCCAGGCTGCCGAAGCCTTCGTCGATGAACAGCGATTCAACCTGGGTTTTGTTGGATGATAACGATGCCAAACCCAAGGCCAGCGCCAACGACACCAGGAAGCTTTCGCCGCCGGACAGGCTGTGTACGCTACGCACGTCGTCGGCCATGTCGCGATCTATGATTTGCAGCTCCAGATCGCTTCCCGGCACGCGTTGCAGGGCATAGCGTTTGGCGAAGTCTTCAAGATGTTGGTTGCTGTGCGCCAGCAAGGCTTCCAGGGTCAGGCTTTGGGCAAAAGTACGGAATTTGGCGCCGTTTTTCGAGCCGATTAATTCATTCAGGCTTTCCCATTGCTCCCAACGGCTTTGTTGGCTGTCCAGTTCCGCTTGCAACGAACGTCCGGTTTCGATTTTTTTATCGTCTTCCCGCAGCAGGATGACTTGCTCTTCTTTTTGGCTATGGACAATCTGCCTTTGCTGATGCAATTCGGCCAACAGTTTATTGGCGTCTTCTTCAACTATTTCGACTGCATGACTGTTGTGCTTAACGCAATCGTCGACTTTAACTTTTAATAAGGCCGCGGACTCTTGCAAATCGCGCTCCAGCACTGCCATTTGGTTTTTCCGTTCAGACAACCAGTGCTCATCTTTTTCCAATAACCGGCTTAGTTGCTCAATATCTATGGCCTGCTTTTCCAGCGACTGGTTCAACGCACTTAAAGCTTTGTCCAGGTTGCTGTAACGTCTACCGGTCTCGGCTTGCCAATGCTGCCGATTTTGTTGATGGGCTGCCAATTCCGTTTCCGCCTGATTAACCGTATTAACGGTCAGCAGGTGGCTGGCTCTTGCACCCTGGACGTTTTGATTTACGGTTTGCTCGTAACTGCTGGCAGTCGCATTGGGCAATACCGCCTCGCGCTCAACCGATAATTTTTGCTGCTCATCCGTCCGGGTCTTTAACTCAGCCTGTTTAATTCTGTGTTGTTGCAGGCACTGTTTTAGCGATTGCCCGGCAAGCTTTTCATCATTGTTGATTTTTTCCAGGGATTTTTCGGCGGCGTCAATCTGACGTTCGGTGCGCTGGAATTGTTGCGCTATTGCCGCGCAATCCTGCCTGAACTCTACTGTAGAAGCCTGCAAGCGAAATTGCCAATTTTCCAAATGTTGGCATGGTATCGCCAGTAACTCGACAATCGCTTTCAGTTGCTTTTCCAGCTCCAGAATTCCGGCTGAGACATGTTCCAGCTCGGCTTTATTTTTGGCGTACTGCTTATCCAGCACGACGTGTTGGTCAGTTAAGCTATCCTTGCTCAGCTTGGCCGCATCGAATAAATCCTGTGCCGCTTTAAGCTGCTTTTGTAATTCCAGAGCCGATTTTTCCTGCTGCTTGATTAACGCCAATGCGGAATTGATCTGTTCGCCGTGGCTTTTAAGTGCCGGCAAAAGCTGAACATCGGTGACGGCAAAATCGACCTTATCGTGCATAGCCAAAGCAGCCCAATCGTTGCCGCATTGAATCAATTTTGTCTGCGCTTCCGCCAGCTTGTCTGCCAGAGCTGTTTGCTGTTCTTGGCCTTGACTGGCGCTTTTGGTCAGTTCAGCAGTTGCTTTAATCAGCGTTTCATTTTGATTTTCCAGTTCAGCGACCCGTGCTGACTGTGCTGCAGCATGTTCATTGCCGATGCTGACATGTTCTTTCCACGGATGTTCAAGCGCTCCGCAAACCGGGCACGGCTGACCATCTTGTAACAAAGCACGGAATTGCTCGGCGTTTTTATGCGTTGTCGCTTGTATCAGTTCCAAGGCTTTTTTGGCTTCAGTTAGAGCGACACCATTAGCCATCTGTTGCCGGCTTAATGTTTGCAGTTGCCGCGTATTATCATTAATCGCTTGCTCGGTAGCGGCCAACTTATCCGTGTCCTGTTTGATACCCTGTTGCAAAGCCTGTGCATTATTTGCCAGACTCAATGCCAGGTTGGCCTGCTCGCGCTTGATTTCAAGCTCGTCTTTAGACCGATGCAGGTCTTCAAGAGATTTTTGGCTGTCCTGTGTTTTCAGTTGCGCCAGTGCCTGTTGATGCAGTTCCAGTTTTTTGTGAGCGTCATCAATCGCCTGTTTTAATTCCGCCAAACTAAGCTCATCCTTGGCAACCGCCTGCTTTAACTGCTCGGCATTGCGTTCGGCGGCTGCTTTTCGGGTATTCACTGTCTGGTAGCGTTCCAGCTCGGCATCCCATCGGCTCCATTCGGCTGCAATGGACTTGATTGCCTGATTTTGTTCCAGCCAGATAGCAAGCTGTTGCAGTGCGGTAGTTTGCTCGGCTTGTTGAATCAATAAGGATTGATGGTCTTTTTCGGCGCTGTCCAACGCTTTAAGCAATTGGCTTTCTTCTGCCGCCAAAGCACCGACAGCCTGCCGGATCACATCGATGCGGGTATCCAAAGCCCGCGCTTTAATTAATAGTGGTTGCGCCTGCTGTTGCCGCTGTTCGGCTTCGGCTAATGCTTCTGCCTGAACGGCTAACTGTTCTTTTGCACTTTGCAGTTTTATTTCAGCGGTTATTTGCTGATTGCCGCTGTCTTTAAGTTTCTGTTCGGCATCGCGGTGTTCGATGTTTGCGGTTTGGTAATGGCTTAATAGCGGTCTTAACGGCTGCGCGGCTTCGACTTGCCGTATCAGCTGACGATCGGCTTCGGCCGCATCCCACGCCTGCTGACTACCGGCAAGAATGCATCGGGCATCCTGTTCTGCTTGTTGCAATTTTTTCAGTTCGGCATACCAGTCGATGATTTTCTGGTTGGCTGCGATTTGCTGATCCAGGTCGGCCAATTGACCGGCGAATTGATCCCGTTGTTGCTCCAACAATTGTCGGGCTTCCGCATCCAGCGGAATTTGATCCTGCATCCTGTTTGCAATTTGGCTTAGCGCGTCTTTTTCCTGTCTGGCCCGCTCGAATGCGGCGATAGACAGATCGGAATAAAGTTCGGTGCCGGTGATACGTTCCAGCAAACTGGAACGTTCGTCTTTTTTGGCTTTTAAAAATGCGGCAAAGTCGCCCTGAGCCAGTAACACCGAGCGGCGGAACTGGTCGAAGTTAAGGTCAATCAATTCACTAATTATTTCCAGGGTGTTTTTCTTACCCTGTCCGATGCGCTGGCCGTCGTCTATTTTACTTAATGTGACTTCTTGCGCTTGCAAGCGGCCATCCGCTTTGCCGCGGGCTTTGCTGACTTCCCAACGCGCCCGGTAGTGATGTTTGTCCTTGCCGATGAAATCCACTTCGGCATACGCGTTGCCGGTACCCCGGCGCAGTATCGAGCGCACGTCGTTACTGGTCACGCGCAGATTTTCATCTTCATCTTTATGGCCTACCGCAAAACCGTGGCCGTCCGGCAGGCGCGGGATTTTGTCGTATAGCGCCAGACACAAGGCGTCCAGGATCGTGCTTTTACCGGCGCCGGTTTGGCCGGTAATCGCAAATAAACCGGCCTGCTCCAAGGGACCTGCATTCAGCAGAATCTCGAACGGCTCAGCCAAGCTTGCCAGATTTTTTCCACGTATCGCTAAAATGCGCATTATTCCGTTCCTTGCAGGCTTTCAACCAGCTCGTTAAACAACGCATTCATCGTCTCGGGCGCTTCCCGGTCATACTTGTTTTGATAGCAGCGCTGGAAAACATCCAACGGTTGCAGTTCTTCGAGGCGTTCTTCGATTTTCAAGTCGGCCAGGCTTTTTTCGCTGCCGCTGTAAGCCGTGGAGACTTTCAACAGACGCACCGGCAGCTTGGCGATCACTTCCTCAATCTGCTGGCGCAATCCGGGTTCCGGTTTTTCCAGCCTGATGCGCAATTCAAGCAGCGGCCGTTGCTCGATTGGCAGATCGTCGAGGGTCAGTGTTTCCAACTGCCCGATCACCTCAGACAATACCGCAAAATCTTTGCCGTTCGGAATTCTTAGTAATTGCACGCTGCGGGGGATTTTAACGGCGATGGTTTCAACCGGCTGGCCCGCCCGAATATCGACCTGAACGACCTGATGCGAATAATCGGTTTCATCAAACGACAGCGGGATCGGCGAACCGCTGTAACGGATATGCTCGTTTGCGCCGACCCGTTGCGCCAAATGCAAATGGCCTAAGGCCACATAAGCGATGCCTGCGGGGAATAATTCAACCGGCAGCGCATGCTGGTTGCCGCCCAGTATTTTGCGCTCACTTAATTCAGACACCGCGCCGTTGACCATATAACAATGCCCGGTCAGAATCAGGCTCTCGGCATTGCCCGCTTTTTGTTGCAGCTTTTCAAATAATTCTGCATACAGTGTTTTCATGCCGGAGATTAACGGATCGCTGTCTTGTTCGCCCGTTGGCAAGTCGGCATTGCGCAAAAACGGCATGGCCCCGCACCAGGCTTTAATTTCGCCCGCCGCATTGGTCAGCGGCACCAGCAAGCGATCCCAATCGATATTGCCTTGGTCGCCCCGCGACAAGCCGCCGACCACGGTAACGCCCAGCGCGTTCAGTATCGGCGATGGCGCATCCAACCGTGAAGCGGAATCGTGATTGCCGCCGACTAAAATAATATCCAGATTCGGCAGCCGGGTTCGGGCTTTGACCAGGAAGTCGTAAAGCTGCGACTGCGCGGCAGAAGATGGATTTGCCGAATCGAAAATATCACCGGCAACAATCAACGCATCGGCCTGTTTGTTGTGCATTTCATCCAATAGCCAATCCAGAAACTGCTGGTGTTCCAGTTGCCTAGATACGCCGTGTAGATGGTGGCCGAGATGCCAGTCTGCGGTGTGGAATATTCTTAACATTCGTTTCCTGTTTTAAAGGGGGATGACGATATAACCTCTTGCTTGCAGCCTATAGTCCTAACTACAGTTCTACCCAAAATGATTTCTTTGAGTGGTTTTAATTTAAATCGCGACTGTGCACAAACTCGGTTATATTTTTAATGACCACATCAAGACATTCTTTAATCTCATGGCCCCAAACTCGAATGACCAGCCACCCCATATCTGTAAGTTGCGATGTAACCCGAAGATCCCTTTCAATATTTACCTTAATTTTTGTTTTCCAAAATTCTGCATTGGTTTCCGGTTTTGTGCCATGAATAGGGCAACCGTGCCAAAAACAACCATCAATAAAAATGGCTACCTTTCTTTTGGGGAAAACGATGTCCGGTTTACCCGGTAGTTTGAAATTAACTCTATAGCGCAAGCCGGCTTTCCATAAGGCCCGTCTTAATTTCATTTCAATACCGGTGTTTTTATTGCGAACACTCGACATACAACGCCGGCGTTGTTCGGATGTAAGTGTATCGGTCATCGTCTATTAAGAGCCGCGTTCTTTCCTATGAACTTCGTCGTGACAGATATTACAAAGTGTTATTAGGTTTTCTGCCGTATTGTCCCCGCCCTTTGCGTGGTGTTTTTTATGGTGTAATTCCAAAATACGAGGGTCGGCTTTGTTCCACTCATTAATATGCCAACTGCAATGTAAACATTGATAGGAATCTCTTCTTAATACTGCAAATCGAACAGGGTCAGGAATCAACCGGTCATGTACCGGCGCTTGACGGTCCATCTCAAGCAAATAAACCCCGACAGGCAAATCAGGGCGTCCGGTTTGTTTAGTTACCACGGGCCACCCATATTCTGTGCGAAGTTCCCTGACACGTCTCGGCCAATCTGTAATATTGGCAACATAACTTATTTCTTCTCCGCTAACGGAAACGCTAACATTTTCACGTAAAAAAAGAAGTATTTTGTCTCGTGCGCTTATTTTTTGTTTACGAATATCATTGGCGAGCTTCCAACGATAAGCCGCATCACGATCCTGCCTATCTTCAAGAAGAATATAATCATCAGGCGACATTTGTTCGAGTGCCTTTATTTCTTCCGTCTGACCGGCTTCGTTAGCCTCTTTTAAAATTTCATTGATAGTAACCCCGCTTACTATCGCCCAACCGTATTCAACTCGAAGCTCCCGTACACGTCTTGGCCAATCATTGATGCCGGCAACTACCGATAATTCTTCCCCGGAAATAACAGCCCCCGGATAATGCCGAAAATAAGCTAAGATTCTATCCCTTGCGCTTTTGGCTTCTTCAGCGGGTATTAGAGAACTGCCAAGGTCACGTAGGACACGATAAGCCGGAACAAGAGCAATGACTTTTGAGCGAAGATCATTTTCCAAAAGTTTTTTTTCAAAATTGGTAATGAGTTCCAGAAGCTCTTGTCTGAGAGTTTCAGGGTTTGCCGGTTTTGACCGCCTCGCCATATTTTTAATTTCCTTTAGTTAAGCCACAGCTATTTGGGATGCATCCAAAACTGCTTTTATTTCCCGGGCAATAGCGCCAGCCAAAGGCGGGGGAACGGCATTTCCAATTTGGCGAGCTATTTCCGTTTTTGATCCGTAAAAAATAAAATCATCTGGAAATCCCATTAAACGAGCCGCTTCCCTATGTGTTATGGGACGATGTTTTTCGGGATGTAAATAACGCCCTTTTTCCGGTTTAAAAAATTCGGTTCTTATTGTTACAGAAGGCCTGTTCCACCAAAGTCTACCGAAAAGGTCGGTTCCGCCGCTTTTTTTCCTAATCCAACACTGCGGAGTGATATGAGGCGCGTTTTTTTGCAAATCAAATCGGTTTCCACCGGGTGGTATTGTTTTGTATCTCTCCAAGCTCATGGGTGTTGGATTTCTTCCGAAGTGCAAATCAAGGGGTGGATTGCATTTGCGAATTTCCGTGCCAACAGGTTCCGGTAAATCACCAATAGCTCTATGAACCGTTAACCAATCGGGTAAATTATCGCTTGTATCAGGTGCGGAGTGTGTTTGTTGGGGAGGGAAAGATATGGGGTGCAAAATGCTGTTCGACTTCCAGCCAACAATAATAGTTCGGCGACGGGTTTGCGGAGCTCCGTAATTTGCGGAATTAAGTATTCCCGCTTGCACAGTGAAGCCGTTTTTTTGGGCTCGTTTTTGTATTTTGTCGAATTCCGCAGATTTCAATAAACCATCTACATTTTCAATTACGAATATTTTAGCTTTAGATTGCTCGACAACATCCATAAACGGTTCCCAAAGAACGCGTCTTTCATCGCCGTGTCGCTTCTTATTAAGCAGGCTAAAACCTTGACATGGCGGGCCGCCAATAACAAGATCGGTTTCCGGTATAACGGGTTTTTTGGCTAACCAATCTTCGATGTTTGTACAAAGGCTGTGCTCACCAAAATTGGCGTTATGGGTTTTTACAGCGGCAGAGTCATTATCAATACTGTATATACATTCAAATCCTCCGCAAAATCTTGGATCGGTAAAACCAAGCGTCAATCCGCCGGCACCTGAAAATAGATCAATTATCTTATACTTCATTATTTTTTAGTAAAAACTATCTTTTTTAAATTCCATCGATAAAGAAACTATGCCGCTCTCTGTTCTTGCAAAGGCAACAGCCCGGAAACACTGGCTTCCAATACCACCATCTGCACAAGATGATTATTTGCATCGTAAGACAAAACGACATTCCAATCCTGTGTAGTTTCTCTAACGATAGGGTTGTCGCTAAAGTGCAGTTCCAAAATATCGTCTTCAGGATAGTAGATTGTTTTCATAATTCATTCTCGAAACTAAAGTGATACATCACTGTTTTAACAATAATCGCTTGATCCATGACCACTGCGGCACAAAGTAAGTTATCGGTTCGATGTTGATAGCACTTTGCTATCCATGCATGCTTGTCGTCTTTATAGCTTAACCGCCCTGTTTCGATAAGGTCACTTAACAATTCCTTCGAAATATCACGTTCAATCATGCGTTTTTGAGCATGTTCCGTTACGTGAATAATTTTATTGAAGCGTTGACTACGCACGATTTAACCGACTATTGCTTTGCTGAAAGCAGTTTTCATGCTACCCGCCGCAGTGTTTCCGCGTCAATAACTTTAGGCATGCTGTTTAGCCCGACATTTGTCGCTTCGATATGTCGGTTTACGCTACGCTAGCCCGACCGACATTCATCTATTTGAAAATTTTCGTGCTTTTTGTGTTTTTCGTGGACAAAATGTTTTTCAGGCTCAAGAAAGCCCCAAAACATCCTGCATATCGTACAAACCACTGCCCTTGTCGGCCAGCCAAACCGCCGCCCTGACCGCGCCGTTGGCAAAGGTCATCCGGCTGGTGGCTTTGTGGGTGATTTCCACCCGCTCGCCGTCGTCGGCAAACATGACGGTGTGTTCGCCGACGATGTCCCCGGCGCGTATGGTTGAAAAGCCGATGGTAAGCCGGTCGCGCTCGCCGGTATTGCCTTCCCTGCCGTAGATCGCGCAGTCTTTTAAATCCCGGCCCAGCGTATCGGCTATCACTTCGCCCATGCGCAATGCGGTGCCGGACGGCGCATCGACTTTATGCCGGTGATGGGCTTCGATCACTTCAATATCAGTGTAATCGCCCATGACTTTAGCGGTCATTTCCAGCAATTTAAGCGACAGGTTGACGCCGACGCTCATGTTGGGCGCCATCACGATCGCCACGTCTTTAGCCGCTTCGCTGATCCGGGCTTTTTGCGCGTCGCTGTAGCCGGTGGTGCCGATGACGATCTTTTTTCCGGCCTCGCGGCAAGTCTCGATAAAAGCCATTGACGCATCGGGGCGGGTAAAATCGATCAGCACGTCGAATTGATCGACCACGGACGCCAAGTTATCGACGACTTTAACGCCGACGACGCTGATGCCTGCCAGCTCGCCTGCGTCCCTGCCTATCGCAAGACTCTCGGGACGGGAGACCGCAACGGCCAATTCGGCATTTTTAGCCAACGCCGCCGCCTTGATCAAGCAAAGACCCATGCGACCGGACGCACCTACTACAGCAATACGCATCATGACTTATCCTGTTAATTTGTCGAAAAAGCTTTTTACGCCATCGGTCCATGAGGATTCTTGAGGGCTATGGTGTTTGCCGCTGCCGGACAGGGATTCGCTGAGTTGCTCAACCAATGCTTTTTGTTCTTTGGTCAGATGTACCGGCGTTTCAACCTGCACCTTACATAACAAATCGCCGACGGCTCCACCTCTGACCGGCTTCACGCCTTTGCCGCGTAGCCTGAACAGCTTTCCGGTTTGCGTTTCGGCGGGGATTTTCAACAGCACTTTGCCGTTCAAGGTCGGCACTTCCAACTCGCCGCCCAAGCAGGCGGTGGGGAAACTGATCGGCACTTCGCAATATAAATTCGCGCCATCTCGAGTAAAAATCTCATGGTCTTTTACCTGAACCTGAACGTATAGATCGCCTGCCGGCCCGCCGTGTTCTCCGGCTTCGCCTTCGCCGGCCAAGCGTATGCGATCGCCGGTATCGACGCCTGCCGGGATTTTTGCGGACAGGGTTTTATTTTCCTGAACCCGGCCCTGACCGTAACACACGCCGCAAGGATCTTTGATCTGTTTGCCGGAACCACGGCAGGTTGGACAGGTTTGCTGTACCGAGAAGAAGCCCTGCTGCATCCTGACTTGGCCGTGGCCGTGACAGGTTGAACAGATAATAGGGCTGGAACCTTTTTTAGCACCTGAACCGCTACACTCGCCACAAGTAACCAGCACCGGCACTCGGATTTTGGCATCGGTGCCGAATACGGCTTCTTCAAGCGTTAATTCCAGGTTGTAACGCAAGTCCGAGCCGCGCTGGACGCTGCTCCGCTGCCTGCCTCCGCCGAAAATATCGCCGAATATATCGCTGAAACTTTCACCGGCTCCGAATCCGCCGAATCCGCCGGCGCCACGTCCGCCGCCCATCGATGCATCGACTCCGGCATGGCCGAACTGGTCGTAAGCGGAACGTTTTTTAGGGTCCGATAAAACTTCGTAAGCTTCTTTAATCTGCTTAAACTTGGCCTCAGCTTCTACCTGGTTGTCTTTATTCCTGTCCGGGTGATACTTCATCGCCTTGCTGCGATAGCTTTTCTTAATCTCTGCATCACTGGCGTTTCTGTCTACACCGAGAAGCTTGTAAAAATCTTCTTTTGCCATGGTTCAATATTCTTTTGTTAAATTTTGGTGATTATCATTTGTCTGATATTGCCCCGGATACCCCGTGAAGAGGATAAAAGACGGTTATGTTGCTTTACGGCAATGTCACTGGGGTAATGCGCCCTACGCATCGACTTAAAAGTCCGTTTACTTGATCAATAATCCATGATTAATAAACCAGAAAAAGGACACGAAGAACACAAAGCTTTTTCTTCGTGAACTTCGTGTCCTTTGTGGTTTTATGCATTAAGTTAATACATAGGGGATATATTTTACCCCATACCTGCATTTTACTTCTTATCGTCGTCTTTGACTTCTTCAAACTCGGCATCGACAACGCCGTCGTCCGCAGCATGCTCCGAAGAAGCATGAGAGCTTGACGCTTCACCTTCCGACGCCGATTTTTGTGCGTAAACACGTTCAGCCAGTTTGCCTGACAACTCGGTTAAATCATGAGTTTTGGCTTCAATTTCCGCTTTATCGTCACCTTTAACCGCAGTTTTCAGTGCTTCAATCGCATGTTCGATGCCGGTTTTTTCATCGGCGCCGACTTGATCGCCCAGTTCTTTCAATGATTTTTCAGTCGCATGAATCATTCCGTCGGCGTGGTTGCGCGCCGCCACCAATTGGGTCAGCTTGCGGTCTTCGTCAGCATGCGCTTCGGCATCTTTAATCATGCGTTCAACTTCTTCATCCGATAAACCGCTGGACGCTTTGATCACAATCGATTGTTTTTTGCCGGTCGCCTTGTCTTTGGCCGACACGTTCAAAATACCGTTGGCATCGATGTCGAATGCGACTTCAATTTGCGGCACGCCGCGCGGTGCGGGCGGAATATCGGACAGGTCAAAACGACCCAACGATTTATTTGCCGATGCGACTTCACGCTCGCCTTGCAGTACGTGAACGGTTACTGCCGTTTGATTGTCGTCCGCGGTAGAGAAAACCTGCGATGCATTGGTTGGGATCGTGGTGTTTTTCTCGATCAGCTTGGTCATTACGCCGCCCATCGTCTCGATACCCAGCGATAAAGGGATAACGTCCAACAGCAACACATCTTTAACTTCACCACCCAGAACGCCCGCCTGGATAGCCGCGCCCAAAGCCACCGCCTCATCGGGGTTAACGTCTTTGCGCGGCTCTTTGCCGAAAATGGCTTTAACCATTTCCTGAACTTTCGGCATACGGGTTTGACCACCGACCAAAATCACGTCGTTAATATCCGATGCGGATAACTTCGCGTCTTTCAAGGCCATTTCGCATGGGCCTTTAGTGCGATTAATCAGCTCTTCAACCAGCGACTCCAGCTTGGCGCGTGTCAACTTAACGTTCAAATGTTTAGGACCTGATGCGTCCGCAGTAATGTAAGGCAAGTTCACATCGGTTTGCTGGCTTGAAGACAATTCGATCTTGGCTTTTTCCGCCGCTTCTTTTAAACGCTGTAAGGCCAATGGATCGTTATGCAGGTCTACACCGCTTTCCTTTTTGAATTCCGACGCAAGAAATTCAATGACTCTTGAATCGAAATCTTCACCGCCCAGAAAGGTATCGCCGTTGGTCGATAACACTTCGAATTGGTGCTCGCCGTCTATTTCGGCGATTTCAATGATCGAAATATCGAACGTACCGCCGCCTAAGTCATAGACCGCGATTTTGGTGTCGCCTTTAGGTTTGTCCATACCGAAAGCCAATGCGGATGCGGTCGGCTCATTGATGATACGTTTAACTTCAAGTCCGGCGATACGGCCGGCGTCTTTAGTCGCCTGACGTTGCGAGTCGTTAAAATAAGCCGGTACGGTAATAACCGCTTCGGTGACTTCTTCGCCCAAATAGGCTTCGGCATCTTTTTTCAGTTTCATCAAGACGCGCGCCGAAACTTCGGGAGCCGCCATTTTTTTGCCATGCACTTCAACCCAGGCATCGCCGTTTTCGGCTTCGACGATTTTATAAGGCACCATTTTGATGTCTTTTTGCACCACATCGTCTTTAAAACGACGGCCGATCAAACGTTTGATCGCAAATACGGTATTTTTTGGATTGGTAACCGCCTGACGTTTTGCCGACTGCCCTACCAATACTTCGTCGTCACTGGTAAAAGCGATAATGGAAGGCGTAGTACGCGCTCCTTCGCTGTTTTCAATCACTCTTGCGACGCCGTTTTCCAACACCGCAACGCACGAGTTTGTTGTTCCTAGATCTATGCCGATTATTTTAGCCATTGAGTTCTCCAGACTTGAATTTATTTAAAAAAGTAAAAGTTGTTACAGATATAAGGCTGCTTTATTTGATTTCAAGCCTGTTCATCGATGCTGGGAATATCCGCCGGCTTTTTTTCGGCTGCTTTGGCAACCAAGACCATCGCGGGACGGAGCAAACGTCCGTTCAACGTATAGCCTTTTTGAAAAACGTTAACCACCGTATTCGGCTCGGCGCCTTCCACCGCCTGCATGGCCATGGCCTGATGCAACTCGGCGTTAAAAGGCTGGCCGATCGGATCTATCGTTTCAATTTTGAATTTTGCAAATACTGATTCGAACTGTTTAATCGTTAATTCGCTGCCTTCGCGGAATTTTTTCACTTCCTCGCTATCGCCTGTTGCAGCCTGTAATCCCAACACCAGACTGTCTAATACGGGCAATAATTCCTTGGCAAAACCCGTTAGAGCGAATTTATGTGCGTCTTCCAAATCCTTTTGCGTTCTTCTTTTCAGGTTCTCCATCTCCGCTTGGGCGCGAACCGCTTTGTCCCAGTTCTCCTGCGCTTTTTGCTCAGCTTGAGTTAATGCCTGCTGTAACTCTTCAATCGCAGGCTCGTGCTCGGCTAATTCGGTATGCGGTTCTGCAACCGTTTCGCTTTCAGTTTTAACCTGAGATCCAGGCGCTTCCTGATCAGTACTCATTATTCATAGCTCCTTAATATTTAAAATTAATACCCATGCCGGACGGCACAAGAAAATGGATATTATTTATAGTGGGGTCGTTGATTTCGGATTCAAGGCGGCGCCCAACAATTTCGCCGTCACATCGACAAAAGGAATGATTTTCTCGTAGGCCATGCGCGTCGGCCCGATCACGCCCAGAACACCGACCACTTCATCGCTGACCGAATACGACGAGGTCACCAGACTGCAATGATCGAAAGCCCGATAACCGGATTCTTCGCCGATAAAAATCTGTACACCCTCGGCTTTCATGCACTGATCCAACAAATGAATAACGCCCTGCTTTTGGCTGAATGCTTCAAACAGCCCTTTTAGCCGTTCCATATCCGACAATTCGGAAAACCCCATTAAATTGGTTTCGCCGGTCAGCACATAATCGTCTTTTTTATTGTCCCGATCGAACGCCAATTGCGCCATTTTTACCGCATCCAACATGCCCTGGTTCATACGCTCCTGATCGTCTTGCAAGTCCTTTAAAACGGCTTTGCGCACCGCATCCAGACTACGGCCGGAATAAATCGAGTTTAAATAATTGGCCGCTTGCTGTAATTCGGCGGAACTGAATACTTTGGAGGTATGGATGATTTTATTGTGAACTTCCTGCTCGTTGGTAACGAAAATAACCAACACGCGGGTATGAGATAAAGGCAGGAACTCGATATGCCGCAAGCACACCAGCTCTCTTTTGGGCAAGGTCACCACCCCGGCCATCTGCGTTAATTCCGACAGCAGTCTCGATGCGACGCCGATCATATCATTGCTGTCATCGCTTACCGACAAGCCCTGATGCAACCGAGTTAAATCTTTCGATTCCAGCGGCTTAACCGTCAACAAGGTATCGACAAACAAACGGTAGCCGCTAACCGTGGGTACCCGCCCTGCCGAAGTATGCGGTGAATGCACCAGCCCCAGATCTTCCAGGTCGGCCATCACATTGCGAATCGTTGCCGGACTTAAATTTAAATCCGAATCTTTTGCCAAAGCCCGCGAACCGACAGGCTGACCATCACTGATGTAACGCTCGACCAGCGTTTTTAAAAGCTGTAGCGACCGCTCATTTAAAACTTGCGTATTACCCACACTTACCTCTGCGACCATGTTTAGCACTCCATTAACACGAGTGCCAGCGAGGCAAATTATCAGCTCATCAACCTATTGTCAATAAACCTAAAAACCGGTTAATGTTTATATTTCCTTGATATGCCAGTCGCGTCATATCAAAACCATCCGCTCATCTTTCCCGCCGATTTTATTTTTACCCAACCAAAACATTGTAAAACGACAGGCTAAGTGTTTTGCTTCAAATACTCTCTTACAAAATCCATTGATGAAACGACGCCTTTTATGAGCTGGTTTTCCAGTATGACAATGTGATGAATTTTGTGTTCTAACATTAATGTGGCGGTTTCTCTGGCGGATGTATCAGGATTTACAGCGATGACTTTATGCGTGCACAATTCCCAAGCATGTTCAGCTTTGGGATTTTTCCCCTTTTCATAAAAATGCACAATATCCGGATAAGTGATAACACCAAAGCAACGTTGCTTCGAATCAACAACGAGCGCACAACACGACAACTTGTTTGCATCCATCTTTTTTTCAACCATATCAATAGTCTCGCTCATATCTACTGTCGTGATATGTCTATTCATTAATAATGATATTGGTCTATCCATAAACATTAATGCCTAACATAAAACCAGAAAGCCGCAACGCATCCGACCTGCCGTATAATACCGTTTCATCTAATACCCAGCATGATTACACCGGTTTTACACCTTAGTCCAATGCAATCCGTTGCAAAAATACCCGTGCCCAAAGAAACGCCGACCTGACGGGCATTGATTGCCAAGGAGAACGCACTGACGATGACGCTGGGGAGAATCCGCCATCATAAGCACCATATCAACTCCCCACACGCAAAATTTATTGTTAATCTCGTACTGGCGGCGGCGCCAGTACAACTCTCGAGCCATTGCTTTCCGCAGGACTTACTACGCCGGCCGCCTCCATAGCTTCAATCATGGTTGCCGCGCGGTTATAGCCAACTTTGAACCGCCGTTGCACACTCGATATGGAAGCTTTACGGCTTTCCGTGACAAACTGCACGGCTTCGTCATACAAGGCGTCGCTTTCGGCATCGCCATTACCGCCACCCATGCTATAGCCATCACTGGAATCGGAAGGTTCCCGGGTGATGTCTTCCAGATAATTAGGCGGCGCGGTTTGTTTTAAGAACTCAACCACGCGATGCACTTCATGGTCATCGACAAAAGCGCCGTGAGCACGGATCGGAATGCTGGTGCCTGAAGGTAAGAACAGCATGTCGCCGTTGCCCAGCAGGGTTTCCGCGCCGCCTTGATCGAGAATGGTGCGCGAATCGATGCGTGACGACACCTGGAATGAAATCCGGGTCGGCACGTTGGCTTTGATCAGTCCGGTCAATACGTCGACCGACGGGCGCTGCGTGGCCAAAATCAAATGGATACCCGCCGCACGGGCTTTTTGCGCCAGACGGGCGATCAGCTCTTCAACTTTTTTGCCGACAATCATCATCATGTCGGCCAGCTCGTCGATGACGATGACGATGCTGGGCAAGGTGCTTAAGGTCGGATATTCTTCGCCTTCTTCCAACGGGTTGATCATTTGAAACATCGGATCCCTGATAGTCTCGCCTCGTGCCGTCGTGTCTTCTACCAGTTGATTAAATCCGGCAAGGTTCCTGACGCCCATTTTGGACATCAATTTATAGCGCCTTTCCATTTCGGCAACCGCCCAGCGTAACGCGTTGCTGGCTTCCTTCATGTCGGTCACGACGGGCGTCAACAAATGCGGAATACCTTCATATACCGATAATTCCAACATCTTCGGGTCTATCATGATCAAGCGCACCTGTTCCGGCGTCGCTTTATAAAGCAGGCTCAGAATCATCGTATTGATGGCGACCGATTTACCGGAACCCGTGGTGCCTGCGACCAATGCATGGGGCATTTTGCCGAGATCGGCAACCATCGGCGTACCGGAAATATCCTTGCCCATCGCCAGCGTCAGCAGGGATTTGGACTTTTCAAACGGTGCCGACACCAATAACTCGCGCAAGGTCACCATTTCCCGCTCACGATTGGGAATTTCAAGACCGACTACGGATTTACCGGGGATGATTTCAACGATACGCACGCTGGTCACCGATAGAGCTCTGGCCAAATCTTTAGACAGCGTACTGATTCGACTGACTTTAACCCCTGCCGCAGGCTGTAATTCAAAACGGGTGATAACAGGGCCGGGATGAAAGCCGACCACGGAGACGACGACGTTAAAATCGGCCAGAATATCTTCCACCAAGCGCGACATTTCTTCCAAATCGGCTTGCGAATAACCGATAACACGGGTGTCGCGATGATCCAATAACTCCAAGGAAGGCAAAACCCCCTGGCTGGCGTCATATTTAACGGCTGGCTGTTTTTTGGGCGATGGATTGTTTTTTGCCGGTTTCTCTACCGGTTTTTCGATAATTGATATAGCTTTGGCGCTGACCTTTCTCTTAGGTTCCGATTTTACAGGATTATTGACCGGCATCTGAGCGCGCTTGGCTGAACGATCCTGCAATAAGCCCAGAACGCTGCTGCAAAAAAAACGGCATATACATACCGTATATTTGCCGATAGCATCGATTAACGCGATCCATGACACTCCGGTAACCAAGGTGACTCCGGCCAACAAAACCACCAATAAAAATAAAGTCGCCCCCGAATTGCCGAGGACTACCAGCAATGCATTACCGGTTTCCTGACCTAAAATACCTCCGGTGTTGCTGGGCAGTTCAATACCAATTCTCAACAGATACAAATTCAATAACGCAGCACCTGAAACAATGGTCGCTATAGAACCTATCCATTGCAGCACGACAACCATTTTTTCCCGACCTTGTCTGCCTTGAGTGTAGATCAAATAACCTTGCCAGAAAATAATGACCGGAAACAGATAAGCGGCCAAGCCGAAACAGCTGAGCATAAAATCAGCGATCCATGCACCAAAAACACCGCAAGCATTAGAGACTGTCTGTACTGATCCGCTATGCGTCCAACCCGCATCCTCGTTACTAAACGTGATCAGCGAAATTAAAAAAAATAATGCGCCTGCGATGAAGCCTAATAAAGCAACTTCTCGCAAACCGCGAAAGGGTTTTTCTTCCATCACAGCAGCCATATTCAACAACTCGTCACATAAATTACTAACAAAACATGATTATAGATCAATAATGATAGGTATAGCATTAATAATATCCGCAATAAACCTCAGCTCGCATTTCTATAATTAACCTCGGTCTATGCCGATAAAACAGTTTACGAAACCCGCTTTCGTCTTCATAATTAATTCTTTGTCTTGCCCCTGCAAAGGATTTTTTAATGAGTGATTCCAGACATTGCCGCCTTTTGATTCTCGGTTCCGGCCCCGCCGGCTATACTGCCGCAATCTATGCCGCACGAGCCAACCTGAATCCGGTTATCATTACCGGCATGCAACAAGGCGGTCAGCTGACGACGACGACCGAAGTGGATAACTGGCCCGGCGATGTTGAAGGCCTGCAAGGGCCTGCCCTGATGGAAAGAATGCTTAAACACGCCGAACGCTTCAATACCGAGATCATTTTCGATCACATACACTCGGCTGACTTGTCGGCTCGCCCATTTACGTTAACCGGCGATTCAGGCGCTTATACCTGTGACGCGCTGATTATTGCAACCGGCGCTTCGGCACGTTATTTGGGGCTGGAATCCGAGGAAGCTTTCAAAGGCAAGGGCGTTTCGGCTTGCGCCACCTGCGACGGCTTTTTCTACCGGAACAAACCCGTTGCGGTCATCGGCGGCGGCAATACGGCTGTTGAAGAGGCGCTTTATTTATCCAATATCGCCTCGAAGGTCATTGTCGTGCATCGCCGCGACAGGTTCCGTTCCGAGAAAATCCTCGCCGACAAGCTGATCGAAAAATCGCAAAACGGCAATGTCGTGATCGAATGGAATCACCAACTGGATGAAGTACTGGGCGACGACATGGGCGTTACCGGCCTCAGAATCAAAAACACCCAGGACGGTTCGACCAAGGAACTGGATGTGCATGGCGTGTTTATCGCTATCGGTCACACGCCCAACACCGGTATTTTTGAAGGGCAACTGGAGATGGAGCACGGCTACGTTAAAGTCAAAAGCGGCATCCACGGAAACGCGACTGCAACCAGCGTTGAAGGCGTATTTGCTGCGGGCGATGTGATGGATTCCGTTTACAAACAGGCCATTACTTCGGCGGGCGCAGGCTGTATGGCGGCGCTGGATGCGGAAAAATTTCTTGATGAATTAAATTAGGCGAAAGACAAAGGGCTAAAGGCGAATAAACCGCGCTCCAACGCAGAGCTGTCTTTTTTCGCCCTGCGCCTTTCGCCTTTCGCCTTTCGCCTTTCGCCTTTCGCCTTTCGCCTTTCGCCTTTCGCCTTTCGCCTTTCGCCTTTCAAAAATGCAACTGACTGTTCTCGATCCGAATAACCCGGAGCAAGATTTTCCCTCGACAAATAGAGCCCTCCGCGAACCGGACGGCTTGCTTGCCGTCGGCGGCTGCCTGTCCCAAAGCCGGCTGTTGAACGCCTATCGGCACGGCATATTTCCCTGGTACAACCCCGGCGAACCGATCTTGTGGTGGTCGCCCGATCCCCGCTTGGTTTTGTTTCCGAATAAACTGGTTATTTCCCGCAGTTTAAGCAAAACCCTGCGTAAAAATATTTTTACCGTAACCATCGACCAGGCTTTTAATGACGTTATTGCGGCTTGCGCAGATCCCCGCAAAGATGCTGCCGGCACCTGGATAACGCCGAAAATCAAAGCGGCTTATAGGCAACTGCACCAAGCCGGATTTGCCCATTCGGTTGAAACCTGGCTTGACGATGAACTGGTTGGCGGGTTATACGGCATTGCACTGGGCCGGGTTTTCTTTGGCGAATCCATGTTTCACACCAGAACCGACGCTTCCAAGGCGGCCTTCGCCACCTTGGTTAAACAGCTTGTGTCCTGGGGCTACCAATTGATAGACTGCCAAGTGCATACAAGGCACCTGGAAAGTTTCGGCGCCGAGGAGATTGACCGGGATTATTTTACCGTCTTACTCGATCGATACTGCGACGCTCCGGCCGCGCCGTCTGCCTGGCAAAGGTTAGATGGCCGCCGCCCCGGCTCTTGTCCCGGTTAACTGCGTTGTATCCGATAGATGGTCAGACCTATGTTCGCCTGCTGGGCAAAATATCTAAAGGCATTAAAATCTTCTTCAGTTAACGGCTGCTCATTAATCCCGCGATCGGCATAAATTAAGCCGATCGGCATTTTGTTGGAAAAAATCGGCATAATGAAACATTCGTTTTTTCCAATCACATTAATATCCCTGAGTGTGTATAACTTGGAATTAACCGAAGGTTTAGCCCAAAAAGCCTGGGTACCGGACAGCGCATGAAAAAAGAGATTGGGCGGCGTTTCTGAAATATTGAAAACGACCTTGTGCTCATAGGTTTCTTTACGCCAGCCCAAAGACAGCCTTTCTCTAAGAGACTGCTTGTCGGCAACCAACAAAGAAAAAATAGTCCGATCCATGCCGATACCCCGGTGGATCCCCTCAAGCGCCGTTTCCAGTAACAGATTAATGTCAATCCGATCGCTTATTATTGAGGTAATGTCCTGCGAGATCTGAAGTTGCAGCTGTTTTTTATCAATAACCGGCGACAATTCGTCCAAGCCAACAAATTGATTGAGGCGGCTTTGAATGAGCATAGAAGCGTCAGTAGCCCCAAATTGACAGGCTATATCAGCCGCAACACTGGTGTTGTTTTGCAGCTTTTCATTGATAACTTTTTTGGATTGATGGGTAAGCGTCTCAATTTTCCTGACACAAGTCTGATATTTTCTTGAACCGGCACCCTCTTTCAATGCCTCGGTGATTTCATATCCTAATTCGACTAATTCAACCCTGGGTTTCTTGGACAAAACGCCCGGCTTAATCGCTTCTTCAATCAAACCGCCTAATTTCCAGGCCTTGCTTAAAGAAACGCCCAGCTCTGCCAATGTAAACCCGAGCACCTTCTTTTCCGCTGCTTCATGGCTGCAATTTCCTTTATTTATCAAAGCTTGAATGCGCTCTCCCTGTTCTCCGCAAAAGCACCAAAAAGAGATCCTGCCAATATGGTTAAGCAACGTGGCAATAAAAACTTCTTCCGGCGATGAATCGTTGGTCGCAAGCGCTATAGACTTTGCGTGTACCGCAGCATGAATAGCTTGGGCGATTTCTTCATTAGCCTGGCGCCTGTTAGTCGCGGACAGAATGGATTCCAAAAAGGAGCAAACCAGCGTTAGTTCGCGAATCACCTCGGAACCGATCATAATAATGGCTCGTGACACGGTAACCATTTTCTGACGCGTTGGATTGTAATGGGGGGTGTTGCTGATTTTTAGTAATTTAACCGTCAGATTCGGGTCCTGCAAAATAACAGAGGCCAGCTCCATAGCGCCTTTTCTATCATCGCTCAAAATATCATGGATGCTGAGCGCCGTATTGGAAAATATCGGCATTTCTTCCGTACACAGCACATGCGTCCACTCATTAAGAGTAAGAGGTTCCGATATGATTTTGGGAGGAACCACTTCCAAGGCCATTTCCATTTTTTCGAGACTTAGAAGGTCGTTCTTTGATGTCATTTGTTCACCTGTAATACTTTTAAGCCCTGCCAAGATGGGCGACATCTACCCCTGCCGGCAAAGATACAATTTGAATTATCATGATAATTCAAATTGTGACGCGAATTATGCTTCATAACGAGTTGGTTGCTGGCGCCTTCAAAAAATCTTTTCTGGTGATGGCGGAAATAGACATGATCACAATTTCTTTGATCTCCAACAACTTCGTATCAATATGCGCCGTTTTGACGGCGGATTAGCGATAGATGCAAGACAGATAAAATTTGCCCCGGTTTTATGCAACATCGCGCCAAAGCGTTGTTAAACATTAGCTCGATACCCTGATGACTTTAGTTCAAACGTCAAATAATATCCTATACCTACCCTTGATGTTCAACAATGCCAGAACTATTGCCACATAATATACAGACATCGGACAAGCTGTCCTCACGCATATAAAAACATTGGGGACTGTGCCGCCAAGCTTTCGGGCTTGCCCTTTTTCAGTATATTGACATTAAATAAGCAAACAGATACGGCCATTTTGGTATTACAACAATACAACACATGGGTTTTCTATGTTTTTACAAAGTTTTTTAGGTTAAAATAGCCGACTTTCGAAGCTGGACGAGTGAGCAGCGATGGTGACCCCAATAAATGCACCTCACTCGGCTTTGAGCTACCTGCATGTATCCGACGCATTTCATCCATTCCGATGGCTACCGCCACCGCGGTCTTAGGTTGTGTGACTGCGGTTATGGTATGTAGCCCACTGCCCCGGTACGAGTCCTCAGTGAACACTCATTATTTGAACGTTTACCGAGAGCGGTCACCAAAAAAGTTTTTTATGCCCAACTTTAGAGTAAAAACATGACAGATTTAGCGCATTACAGAAATATCGGCATCTTCGCTCACGTCGATGCCGGTAAAACAACGACTACCGAGCGGATTTTAAAGCTTACCGGTAAAATCCACAAAATCGGTGAAGTACACGATGGCGCGGCAACCACAGACTTCATGGAACAGGAGCAGGAGCGCGGCATCACCATTCAGTCCGCTGCGACAACTTGTTTCTGGAAAGACCATCGTTTCAATATCATCGACACCCCTGGACACGTTGACTTTACTATCGAAGTATATCGCTCACTGAAAGTTCTTGACGGCGGTATCGGCGTTTTCTGCGGTTCAGGCGGCGTAGAACCCCAATCGGAAACCAACTGGCGTTATGCTAACGATTCTGAAGTATCGCGAGTTATCTACATCAATAAACTGGATCGCATCGGCGCCGACTTCTATCGCGTGGTTAAGCAAGTTGAAGACGTACTCGGCGCCGTGCCGTTGGTTATGACTCTGCCTATCGGCACTGAAGACCAATTCTCCGGCGTCGTCGACCTGCTGACCCGTAAAGCCTGGATATGGGATGATTCCGGCGACCCAATGAACTACGAAATCAAAGACATCCCTGCCGACATGGTGGCGGATGCCGAAAAATGGCGCGAAAAAATGATTGACCAAGTTGCCGATCAATATGACGACGTCATGGAAAAATATCTTGAAGGCGAAGAACCTGATATTGACACCATTAAGCGTTGTATCCGCAAAGGTACGATTAACCTGGATTTCTTCCCAACTTACTGCGGCTCGTCTTTCAAAAACAAAGGCGTACAGTTGGTGCTTGATGCGGTTATCGATTACCTGCCTTGCCCGACAGAAGTTAAACCCCAGCCGGAAGTCGATCTGGAAGGCAACCCAACAGGCACCTTTGCTATCGTTGATGCGGACAAACCGCTGCGCGCGCTGGCATTTAAGATTATGGACGACCGCTTTGGCGCCTTAACTTTCTTGCGTATCTACTCCGGCAAACTGGAAAAAGGCACTTCCGTACTGAATACCTTTACCGGCAAAACCGAGCGTATCGGCCGTATTGTGGAAATGCATGCCGATACCCGTAATGAACTTGATTCGGCTCAAGCGGGCGACATTGTTGCGGTATTGGGCATGAAAAACGTGCAAACCGGTCATACGCTGTGCGATCCTAAGTTCCCCGCAACATTGGAACCGATGGTCTTCCCTGATCCCGTTATCTCACTGGCGATTTCACCGAAAGACAAAGCGGCTTCCGAAAAAATGGGTATCGCGCTGGGCAAAATGATTCAGGAAGATCCGTCTTTCCACGTTGAAACCGATGAAGACAGCGGCGAAACCATTCTTAAAGGCATGGGTGAACTGCATCTTGATATTAAAGTTGATATCTTGAAACGTACTCACGGCGTTGACGTTATCGTCGGTAAACCTCAAGTGGCTTACCGCGAAACCATCACCAAGCCGGTTGAAGACGAATACACCCACAAGAAACAATCAGGTGGTTCAGGTCAATACGGCAAGATCAACTACATCATCGAGCCGGGCGAGCCAGGCAGCGGTTTTGTGTTTGAATCAGCGGTTACCGGCGGTAACGTGCCGCGCGAATACTGGCCTGCCGTTGAAAAAGGCTTTAAAAGCATGCTGGATAAAGGCGTTCTGGCCGGATTCCCTTGCTTGGACTTTAAAGTTATCTTAACCGACGGAGCTTTCCACGCGGTTGACTCATCTGCGATTGCGTTTGAAATTGCGGCGAAAGCGGCTTTCCGTCAATCGATCCCCAAAGCGGGTCCGCAATTGATCGAGCCAATCATGAAAGTTGATACTTTTACGCCAGCTGATCATGTGGGCGATGTTATCGGTGACCTTAACCGTCGCCGCGGTATGATCAAGTCTCAGGATGCAGGCGCAACCGGTGTTCGTATTAAGTCAGATGTACCTCTGAGCGAAATGTTCGGCTACATCGGCGACTTACGCACTATGACTTCTGGCCGCGGCCAATTCTCTATGGAATTCTCGCACTATTTACCGTGCCCGAAAAACGTGGCGGACGAAGTTATCAAAGAAGTAAACGAACGCAATAAAAAGAAATAAGTTGAAAGCTACGCCGGGCGGCTTGTCCGCCCGGTTACGCCCTCCCCATCGGACCCGTTCACTCCGCAATCCCCCCACATTCTATTTGCCGCATTCACAGCCAATACCGGCAAAATATACCCCCGCCGCCGAGTTATCCGAAAGATCGATGCGCACTGTAATTTCTTATAAAATTAAAGCATTAAGATGAATTTGCCATTCATTCTACGAATGTCTTTCGAACTGCAAAGCTTGCTCCGGCTCTTTGTCGCTAACCTTGTTTTTTAGCTTGATGGAGTGTACTGCAGATTATCCAGCTCCAGTTGGATACTGCCAATTTGGTCATGGGCAATGCCTATCTGAATGGCTTTATTAATGTAGGACTGGGCCTGCATGGATTTTTTAGGATCAGGTTTGGATGTTTTCAAATCATGAATAATGACTTTCAGCATATTTAACGTGATTGTCTGGTTATTAGGCATTTTTTCGATAGCATCTTCAAAAATAGCAAGAGCCTCTTTAATCTTACCTTCCTTAAATAATTTGACGCCCTGATTATTAATATCAACTAATTCCTGCTTTATCCGGGCGACCAATTTTCCCCCATAATTATCGCCGATAACTGTACTGCACATTTTGTCGATGTCTGCAATAAAAGGCTTATCATCAATGTTAGTTTTAATTAAATCTTCAAGAATTTCATCCGCAATTTCACCGGCCCCGCTCAGATGACTGATTTGCGCCATTTCCAAACGCAATTCTCTGGATATTTGTTTACCGAATTGCTCATGTAATTTAAATGCTTTTTCATAAGGCTTCTGCGCCACTACGCCGTTATTCTTTGCTTTTTGGATCTCGATTTCCAATATGGCCGCCCTAAGCCTTGAATCGGGATCATTAAAAAAACTCTTGTTCATCTCATTCAATATTTTTAGCGCATCACCGGCTGAGTTGGACTTTAAATGGGCTTTAGCCAAACCCGAAAAATCATTGGATGAGCCATAAACAGAATGCTTACCTAAATTAACAGCGGCTTTATAGGCTTTTTTTGCAACTTCGATATTTTCAATCTTATCGGCTAAGGAGGCCAGCCGCTGCTGCCTTAAGATAGTTTGAGGTGAAATATCAATCGCCCGGTTAAGCGCGGCCAATGCTTCCTGATCATCTCCCAAAGCTTCATACGCCTTCGCCAGCCAGTCATAAGCTTCCAACATCATAGGATATTCCTGAATGAACTGCTTAAGAGACTCTACAGCCTGCGTATAATTACCATCCAAGAAAATGATAATAATCAAACCCAACTTAGCCCAGGGCAAGTCTCTTTCTTGCAGTATTTCCTGGTAAACTCTTTTGGCCGACTTAAAATCCCTGATTAAAAGCGCTAGTTCAGCACGTATTTTTAATACATGTAAGTGCGTTTTTTTATTGCTTTGCTGAAGTAGTTTTTCACAGTTTTGTATCGCCTGGTAAATATTGCCCATGTCTATTTCGCGTTCGATACTGACAAGATATTCCTTGCGGGTAATACATCGTTCGATCCGGGTTGACAATTGCAACCGGTTAAAAGGCTTTATCAGATAATCATCGGGCTTGCAGTCGAGAGCGCTAAGCACCATGCTCTTGCTGTGTTCAACGGTAATCATTATGAAAATGGCATTAAACGGCAACAACTTAAAATGCTTGGCTTCTTCGAGAACCTGTTGACCATTTTTCCCGTCGCCAAGATTATAGTCGCAGAGGACAATATCGAATTGGCTGCGCCTCATTTCAACGATTCCGTTAATGCCGGTTCCCGCTTCAACGATATGCCGCGCCCCCAACGAATACAGTATGTGCTTAATGGTTTCCCGTATGATCGCCTGATCTTCGACCACCAGAATCTTTTTTGAGTCAAATTTCATAAAAACCGATATTAACCTTAAATTGGCATATGGAAAATCTTATAATTGCCGACTTCATCGCAAAAATAACGCGAAAACCGTCATCAATAACTTCAAAAGATTAAAAATACAAACCGCAGCACATATTTACGCAGCCTTTTATGTCACTGCTGTAATTAAAGATTTTGACAGTTAAATAGTACATCTCAGGACGAGACCAGGAATCTGGGCTTCGCCTAGCCTAGACAATAAGTGGGGCGGCTACTTTTGATAGCTCACGCTGAAAAACCGACGTTATCGCGGCCAACAGCACAAAACGAAAGGCTTTATCGAACCGGAATAATCTATAGCCGCCGACCTGACATCTGACGACATCGGGAAAACCAAGGATTCCGCTAAACTTATCGCACTCGAATGCTTAGCGATATGCCGATATTTGGGCTAATCGCAAGATTTTGTCAGTCGGCTTGCAAACACATTTATTTTCTTCCTGATAAGAAAGGCACAAAGACAACCGGCTCCAGCTTCTCAACTTCATAACCGTTTTCCGTCCGCGTTACTCGCTGTAATCGTTGACTGCCTCCCTTACCAATCGGGATAACCATCACACTGTCGACAGCCATTTGCTGCAACAGCATTTCCGGTATTTCAGGTGGCGCAGCGGCCACTAAAATACCATCATACGGCGCATGGTCCGGCCACCCCCACCCGCCATCACTGTGCAGAAAACTGACATTCTTGAGCTTCAAATCCCATAGACGGTCTTTGGCTTTTTTCTGTAACGGGGCGATTCTTTCAACGGAATAAACATGATCGACCAGCTGCGCCAGAATTGCCGTTTGGTAGCCACAGCCGGTCCCTATTTCCAATACTCTGGTTAACCGGCCTGACGACGCCAACAGCAGTTCGGTCATTTTTGCGACGATATAAGGTTGGGAAATCGTCTGGTTGTAACCGATCGGCAGCGCGGTATCTTCATAAGCCCGGCTGGCTAAAGCCTCATCCATAAAAATATGCCTGGGCGTATTGCGCATTACCTCCAGAACTTTATTGCTGCTGATACCTTGCTCGATTAACCGGTTGATCATACGCTCACGGGTGCGCAAAGAGGTCATACCTATTCCTTGCAGGCTTTGAATCATAAATCATGCTCCTTGGGCAGCCACACTTTTAAATCATTGATCCGCTCATACCGCGTCAAGTCCACCTGTAACGGCGTAACCGATACGAAGCCCGCATTAATGGCGTAAAAATCAGTTCCGGGACCTGCATCCTGCTCCCCCCCTGGCGGCCCTACCCAATAGATCATCCGGCCGCGAGGATCTTCGCTTTTGACGACCGGTTCCGACTTATGCCGCTGTCCCAACCGGGTTGCCTGATAACCCTTTAAATCGTTAATAACGACATCCGGCACATTGACATTAAGAATAGTGTCTCGCGGCAAGGGATTAGCAATCAATTGCCGTAACAGCGTTACCGCAACATGTGCGGCGGTATCAAAATGCCGAGGGTTGCTCCCGACCAACGAAATGGCAACGGCAGGCAGGCCTAAAAAACGCCCCTCGGTTGCGGCCGCAACCGTACCCGAATAAAGCACATCGTCGCCTAAATTTGAGCCATGATTAATCCCGGCAAAGACCATGTCCGGCTCATTTTCAAGCAAGCCGGTTATTGCCAAATGCACGCAATCGGTAGGAGTCCCGTCAACTTTAGTAAAGCCGTTATCCGCGGCATGGGCGCGCAACGGCATTTCCAGCGTCAAAGAATTACTCGCTGCACTGCGGTTCCTATCGGGAGCCACCACCGAAATTTCGGCATGCCCGCGCAATGCATTGGCTAATGCAATAAGACCTTCGGCCAGGTAGCCGTCGTCATTACTCAATAAAATATGCATTATCAATCGCCCTGAAGCTAATTAAGCTATAAAATCAATCATATTAGCAACAATACACAACAAAATCAGCTCTCGTGGCAAAAAAAAAACTTACTCCAGAAGACAGCGATTTATTTCGTCAAACTATCGGTAAAGTACAGACTGTAAAAAGCGATAAAGTGCTATTAACAGAAGGTAACAAGCCCAAGCCCTACCCTAAGTCACAGACCGTTAATGTAGCGGAACACCTAAACGGCGCGGCCGATTTTAATGTTGAAAACGTAGGCATTGAAGACTCGCTGAGTTTTGCGGAGCCAGGGTTGCAGCATAGCGTCCTGAAAAAACTGCGCAAAGGCCAGTTTGGACTGGACGCCGAAATCGACCTGCATGGCCTGAACAGCAATGAAGCAAAACGGCAATTGCTGCATTTTCTGCATGACTGCGTAGAAGATGGCTACCGCTGCGTGCATATCATCCACGGCAAGGGCTATCGCTCGATGGACAACCACCCCGTATTAAAAAACAACCTCAACTTATGGCTGAGACAACACAAAGACGTTCAGGCCTTTTGCTCCGCACCACCGAAAGACGGCGGAACAGGAGCGGTTTTTGTGTTACTCCAGTTGTCGGAAAAATATGATGCGTAAAGCCATTTGACATGGATTGCCGCCTTTTGTCGACTCTGGACAAGAGCTAGGAATAGACTATACTCGAGTCTCATTTTTAAGCTCAACGGGTAAAATAACATGAACAGAATACTTTTAATTATAAGCGTCTTGCTCTTATCTGGATGCTCGCAAAGAGTCATCGATTTCACCGCTATATCGTCAAAAAACATTGATCTGTCGAAAGGAGCGGATTTCAAGCGGTCTCCGGCTCGGGTTAAGGGTGAGGATAGAAAGCATATCTTTGTCATCTTCCCTACCGGATTTCCAAGCGCCAAGGAAGCGATGGATAAGGCTATCGAAAGCGTACCCGGAGCCGTCGCTTTACTTGACGGCGTGGTTACCACGCACTCTTGGTACTTTCCCGGCATTTACGGTCAAAACTGGGTTGAGGTTGAGGGGACGCCTTTGATTGATCCTTTGTTGCTGAAAGGGGGGCATTAACCGCTCACTTTTCGCCATACCAGAAGAAATAACATCAGGCAGTGGCCTTCAATGCCAGGCTACTCCGTTCCCCATTCCTTCGCCTCAGCATCAAAAGAGGAAACAACAATGACGGCCGATACCGATATAATCCACCAAGAGCTCCTGGAAGAAGCGCAAACACATTTGGGACACTTGCTTCACTTTGCAGTGCAAAAACCCGACCTCGACTTAAAAGACGAGTTCATAGGCAGAACAATCCCGCTGTTACACAAAAACATAAAAGATCTGTCGCCCCAAGAACGAATAGACTTATGGTCGACTTACAATGAATTATCAATATTACTCTATCCGGTTACACCCGAAAGCCTGGAGGTAGCGGAGGACTTGAATAAAGATCGAAAAAACAGGATAAGAGGCGTTAAGGGAGAACTGCAAGGACTGCTTGGTTTTTTGGTGTTTTTTGTTGTTCTTTTCGTGTTGGCTCAGGGCTATTCCCTCCTTCTGGAAAAAACCATCACTAATATCGATACACTGGACAAAGAATACATCAGCCTAAAAGAATCTGAATCCACGGCGAGAACCGCAAAAAACGACGCTGACGAGAAATCCGAGCCGCTGCTCTCCATTCTTGCGAAAAAGAAAATGAATGAAGACCAAACAGTGTTGTCGGCACGTAAGGCGTGTGAATTAATTGATTTTATATCCACATGCTCACCAAAACAGGATGCCGAAAATAATGCATCCGATAGCGCCCAATTACAGCCCAAAGTCATTATAGAAACCGTAAAAGCTGTCGCCGCATTACTCAACGTTCTCCTGCTCCCCCTACTCCTGGGTTTTCTGGGGGCTATCGCTTACCTGGCTCGAAATACAATAAACCAGATTACCAGCAACAGTTACATACCATCATGGCCCGGACGCTACAGTATGCGCGTCCTATTGGGAGGTTTGCTCGGTGTAATGGGCCCATTGCTGTACTCTTCAGACAAGATCGACGAGATCGGAATGAACCTGCTGCTGTTCGCCTTTTTGTTGGGATATAACGTCGAACTGGCTTTCTCCATCTTTGACCGCCTCATTATCTACGCCAAGGACAAAATAAAAGCCGAACCCAAGCCGTTAACTATATCAAGCCCTAGCAACCCAGATTCCGCTACAGAGGCACCCAAACCACCAACGAATCCGCGACCGGCTACACCAACACCACCGGATAGTGGGGCAAATAATACGGGATAATAAGGCAATTCTCCGGTTACCTACAACGCGTCACAGGCAAAATTCGGGACCCGTGAAAAAATATGCTTTACCGTTAGCTTCGCATACGAATAAGAAGAACATTGGTCCGAAGCACTGGTGAGACAGGGTGATCCTGACGGGACAAGCAACCGACAAAACCGGCTGCTTGTCCCGTCATCCTACACGCTATTAAATATCTGGGGGCTAAAAACTCCTCCCACCAAGGGCTTTTATCCGCACGGCCGAAAAAGCGTCAAGATCCTCTACAGCCGCCGCCGTTCGGCGTATCAGTTCCAGGTTGCAATCCAAATTCATCATGCCGCCCACAGCGAGCGTGACGATCATCGCCTCGAAAGCATAAACAAGATGGACGCGGTATCGTTGCATCAGCAGGTCATTATCAACGCCGGCCACCCCATTATCCGCCAGCGCTTGAGCATACTTGGCAAGCAACTCCGCTTCGTGAAGCCTGCGCATTTCAGGACTAAGCGCAGTCGACAGAAAATAAGCCACATCGCTGACGCCTTCGCCGACACGGACCAGTTGCCAGTCAAGAAAACCAACCTTTGATCTGTCCTTGTTCCAGAATAAATTACCGGGATGACAGTCGTGATGAACCAGCGTTTGCGGCGCATCGGAAAGAAAGCGCATCGCCGAACGGCGATGCCGGGCATAGTGAACGGCGGACGCATGCAGAACAGGAGGTATAAGCGTCCCTGCCTGCCTTAAACCGCGTTTCATCAACGGTACCGCCAGAACCGTACCCAGGAAATCTTCCAAAACCCGAACCGGCCCCGCCAACCAGCGATAATTTGGGTCATTATTCACGCTGTTCCAAAACCGCGCATGACAGTGGGCAAGCTGTTCGACAACCAAAACCGCTTGCTCAAATGTCAAGGTATCGCTGGCGGCGCTGGCGATACCGTCAAACTCCGCAACATCGGCAAGCACCAGCGTCGCCCCCCAGCCAAACCGGCTTTGCGCCGCCAAACAAATAGGCTTGTTAAGAGGCACGCTCTGCGCCAATTCATTATAAAAACGCACTTCGGTATGCAGCAGCTGCGGCAAAGCGGTAATCGTCTTCGCCCGCCACGCCAATGACGGTAGTTTTACAAACCACCGGCTCGGCAGGCTGTCCGGGCCGTCATGCTCGACGGCGACGCAAACCCGCGTAGTCGTACCGACGTCAACAGCAACAACATCCACGTTGCTAACGGCGGTGTCGGCATTATGTCTGTCGACAACCTGCTGAGCCCAGGCAACCGTTAAATCGCCAGGCCGGCTTGCGAGAATGCTTTGTTTCATTGTTATGTCTGGCTTTTGATGCGGTCTGTATACTGATTTGAGCTATAGTGGAAAGCGATACAAAAACTTATTGGTCCAACAATAGCTAATAATGCGGCGGTACTTCTTCGGCATTTTCGCCGCCCGCACCTTCGGCAGACAGGCTTTTAATACGCTCGTTGAGCATTGTGCAAGTCGCTTCCAGGCGGTCTATCTGTTGCTGTTGTCCGGCGACTATCTTGTTTAAGGCTTGCAGCAAATCTTCCTGGTAAGCCGCTTTTATTTCCAATTCGATTATGCGTTCATCGTTCATAAGGCGGCTTAAATCACTTTTGAAAACTGTTGTTGTTTCTGCGCCAGATATTTGTCGAACACCATGCAGATGTTACGGATCAACAAACGGCCTGCGGACAACACCTTGACGCCTTCTGCCGATAGCATCAACAAACCGTCGGCCTGCATCGGCGCTAATGCCTCAAGTTCCTTGGCAAAGTAAGAAGCAAAGCTAATGCCGAACTGTTGTTCGACAGCGGCAAAACTCAGATCGAAATGGCAGATCAGCTGGGTGATCACGGCGCGGCGCAGCTTGTCGTCATCGTCCAATTCGACGCCTTTAAATACCGGCAATTTGCCTTGGCCGATCAGCCGGTCGTACTCGTCCAGCTCTTTGACGTTCTGGATATAGGCGTCGCCCACCCGGCCGATCGAGGTAATGCCCAAGCCCACCAGATCGCAATCCGAGTGCGTGGAATAGCCCTGGAAGTTGCGGTACAAATGCCCCTCGCGCTGCGCAACGGCCAGCTCGTCATCGGGTTTGGCGAAATGATCCATGCCGATATAGACGTAACCGGCTTCGGTCAGCCGTTGCCCGACCATCTGCAAGATAGCCAGCTTGACGTCGGGCGTCGGCATATCGGCGTCGTTGATCTGGCGCTGGGTTTTAAACCGTGCGGGCATGTGCGCGTAGTTGAAGATCGAGAACCGGTCCGGCGCTACCGCCAAAATTTTATCCAGCGTCTTGGCGAAAGTCTCCACCGTTTGCAGCGGCAAACCATAGATCAAATCGATATTGGTCGAGCGAAAACCCTCGGCTCTGGCGGCCTCCAAGACGCTGAAGGTCTGCTCTTCGCTTTGCAGGCGGTTGACGGCTTTTTGCACGGCCGGATCGAAATCCTGTAGCCCCAAACTGACCCGGTTAAAGCCCAGCTCACGCAGTTGCTTCATGGTCTGGCCGTTGGTTTCACGGGGATCGACTTCTATGGAATATTCGCCCTTGTCGTCATTCCTTAAGTGGAAATGTTCGCGGGTGACATCCATCAGGGTAAGCATCTGCTCGTAACTTAAGAATGTCGGCGTGCCCCCGCCCCAGTGCAATTGATTGACGACCCGGCTGGAGTCGAACAAATCGCCCTGCATCGCAATTTCCTTGCACAGATTGGCCAAGTACGGTTCCGCATGTTTGCGGTTTTTGGTGACGATTTTATTGCAGGCGCAGTAAAAGCAAACGGTATCGCAAAACGGGATATGAAAATACAGCGACAGCGGCCCGCCTGCGGCATTGGACTTTGCGATGTGCCGGCGGTATTCCCGGTCGCCGAAGCCTTCGTGCAATTCCAGGGCGGTCGGGTACGAGGTATAACGCGGACCGGCCTTATCGTAGCGGTTAATCAGGCCCAAATCGAATTGTATAGATTGATCCATCATTTTACTTGGCTGTTGATGACGATTTTATGGGAGCTTTTATCCGCCAACGTGACCTGCTCGATAACGCCGATCAAGTCGCCGGGCTGTTGTGTCGCTCCGCCGGATTTGGAAATGCGCGCCAGCAGCTTGACTTGCTCGAAATTCGACAGCTTCATGTTTGGCATCATCGCCATCGCATCGGTCAAACTGACGGTTAACGGCAATTCGGAAACCTGTTTGCGCGCGATAGCCAGCGGCATTTTGGGGCCTGATAAGGCCTGGGCGTAAATAAAAACGGTGTCGTTTGGATTGGTCGATTTTTGCAACTCGGGCGCCAAACTCACCTGAACATCAATGCTCGCTATTTCAACAGGTTGCGCGGGTCTCGATTCCACTGGCGCGGCAGCGCCTTCCTGCATCTGGGTTGCAAGCTTGGCCAGCAGGCCTTGTATTTCCTGCCGGGCTTCCGAACCCGGCGGCAACTGCGCTTCCAGTTTTTTCCACAAGTCCATTGCCGCGGCGAAATCGCCTGTTTGTCCTTTCGCCATGCCGCCCAGCCACAGGCCGGTTACGTTATTGGGCTCCATCGCCAAGGCTTTAAATATCAGTTCCGAAGGTTTTCCGTCTAATTGTTCATTGTTGGCAAAAGCCAGCGCATCGGCGTAAAGCAGCATGATTTCCGGTTGATCGCCTAGCAATTTATAAGCACGTTCAAAGGCGGCAACGGCTTTAGGATATTGCTGCAAATATTTGTAAGACCGGCCCAGCATAGTCCAGCCCAGCGCATCATCCGGCTGTTTTTCCAGACGCTCGGCTAATCCTGCAACCATCTTGCTGATTTGTTCCTGCTCGGGCGTTGCCGCAGTTTGTTCGACTTGGCTTAATGACCGATAGCTGCCTAATGTCCAATAAAGCGAACCCGCGAGTAAAGGTATTGCAACAATCAGCATGGACGCCATCCAACGCCCCTGGGAGGGTGATATTTTTGCATGACTGTCTATATCGAGATCATCGCTCAAGGCCTGTTCAAGCTCGACCCGTTGCTCATCATATAGTTCTTGAGTTAATGCACCAGCCTGCAACTGCTCTTTAAGCTCGGCCAACCGCTGCCGGGCGATAGCGATATTACGCTGATCCTGGTCCGCCTCTGCAACCGGATGCTTTCTCCATAACGGAGGCAGCACAAACAGAAAAGCGATTAATACCATTACGCTGACGATCAGCAAAAATAACATATTCAAGACTGGTCACTCTCTTCCAATAAGCTGCGGATTTTTTCCTGCTTTTCAGCGTTGATTTCAACATTTGCTACGTTTTTTTTGCGCCGGGCGAATAAAAACACTGCAATTAAACCGATCAGCAGGAACACCGCCGGTCCTATCCACAACAGACCGGTTTTGAGCTTGAACGGCGGATTGTATAAAACGAAATCGCCGTACCGGTCGGTCATAAATTGGGCTATATCCTGCTTTGATTTGCCTTGTTGCAGCATTTCGTACACCTGCCTGCGTAAATCCGCGGCCAGTTCCGCATTGGAATCGGCGATGGTCTGGTTTTGGCAGACCAGACAACGCAATTCCGAGGTCAGGTTTTCGTAGGCGGCTTGTTGCTCAGGATTGGCAAACTGCCGGTATTCGACGCCGGCGCAAGCCATGCCAGCCAGCGCCAACAGAAAAATGACAGATAAATGTTTCATTAGTTTTCGGCTTGTAATTTGGCGATCAAAGGCAGGAAAGTTTGCTGCACATCCTCGGGCGTAACCGGTCCGGTATGCTTGTAGCGGATCACACCCTGTTTATCGATGACGAAGGTTTCCGGCACCCCGTAAACGCCCCAGTCGAGGCCGATGCGGCCATCCTGATCCATGATGCTGACATCATAAGGGTTGCCCAATTGCGCCAGCCAGCCTAAGGCGGCTTCCGGCTCGTCCTTGTAATTCAGGCCGACGATAACAGCGGCTTTTTGCTGGGCCAATTGGTTTAGTACCGGATGTTCGGAACGGCACGAGGCGCACCACGACGCCCACACATTAAACAGCCAGACCTTGCCTTTTAAATCGGTTGGAGATAATTTCTCCGCAGGCGCTTGAAGCTTGGGCGCGGAAAACGCCGGGGCCGGTTTGTCGATCAACGGCGAAGGAATCTCGCTGGGATGAAGGTTCAAACCCAGCGCCAGAAACACCGCCATCACGATGAATAATATTAACGGGAGGATGTACTTAAGCATTAACCGGCACCTTCGCAGACGTTATTTTATAGCGCCTGTCGCAAGCGGCGATTAAGCCGCCCGCCGCCATGAACAGCGCGCCCAGCCAAATCCAGCGGATGAACGACTTGTAATAAATTCGTAGACTCCAAGCGCCCTTGTCGCCGAGCGGTTCGCCTATCGCAACGAACAGATCCCGAAACAATCCGGCGTCGATAGCCGCCTCGGTCATCGGCATTTTTTGCACCCGGTAAACCCGTTTTTGCGGCTCCAGTCTGGCGACTTCTTTGCCATCATAACTGACGGTCACCTTAGCCTGTTCGGCAACATAATTAGGCCCTTGGGTTTGTTTGACGCCGTGGAATTCAAAGATATAACCGGACATATCCAGCTTGTCGTCGGGGGCCATGCGCACATCTTTTTCGACGCTGTAAACCGAGGTCAGGGTAATGCCGATCACGAATACGGCTATACCTAAATGCGCCACGGTCATGCCGTAAAAACCGGCCGGTACGGTTTTCAGGCGCTGCCAGGAAACACCCTGCGGCCCCATCCGGTCGACAAAAGACATTACGGTCATCGCAATTGTCCACAACGCCAACGTTAAGCCCAATACCGCACCCCAGGAGTAAAAAGGCATGACCAACGGAATCAGCAAACCGACGGCGACGCAGGCTAAAACAATCCAGCGCACCCGCAGGGCAATCACGTTGATATTGTCTCTTTTCCAGCGCAATAACATGCCCAAGCCCACGGCTATCGCCAGCGGCGCCATTAGCGGAATGAACACGGCGTTAAAGTACGGGGGGCCGACCGAAATCTTGCCCAATCCCAACGCGTCAATGACCAAGGGATACAACGTGCCCAGCAAGATGCTGGAAGCGGTTACCACCAGCAACACGTTGTTTAGCAATATCGCCGACTCTTTGGACACCAGCTCGAAGGTCGCGCTGCTTTTGACGTAGGGCGCTCTTATCGCGTACAGCAATAACGACCCGCCTACCACGATAGCCAGAAATATCAGTATGAACAAACCTCTGGCCGGATCGCTGGCAAACGCATGTACCGAGGTTAACACGCCGGAACGCACCAGGAAGGTACCGAGCAGGCTTAACGAAAACGCAAAAATCGCCAGCAATACGGTCCAGGTCTTGAACACGCCGCGTTTTTCGGTGGCGGCCAAAGAGTGAATTAGCGCGGTGCCGACCAGCCAGGGCATGAATGAGGCGTTTTCGACCGGATCCCAGAACCACCAGCCGCCCCAGCCCAGTTCGTAATAAGCCCACCAGCTGCCTAATGCAATGCCTATGGTTAAAAACATCCAGGCGATGTTGGTCCAAGGTCTCGACCAGCGCGCCCAGGCCGCATCCAAACGGCCTTCCAGCAAGGCCGCAATCGCAAAAGCGAACGCCACCGAAAAGCCGACATAGCCCATATAAAGCATCGGCGGATGGATAGCCAAACCCGGATCCTGAAGCAAGGGGTTCAAGTCGCGCCCTTCGATAGGAGCAGGGAACAGCCGCTCGAACGGATTCGAAGTCAGCAATAAAAACAGGATAAAACCGATAGAGACCAGCCCCATTACGCCTAAAACGCGGGCGACGGTAACATCGGGAATCGCGCGACTGAACAACGCAACCAAGCCCGTCCAGCAGGACAGCACCAGCGCCCAAAGCAATAACGAACCTTCATGCGCGCCCCAGACGCCGGAAACCAGATACAAAACCGGCAAGGCGGTATTGGAATTAGTCGCAATGTATTTGATCGAAAAATCATGGGTCAGGAAGCCATAGGTCAGACAGCCGTAAGAAACGACCATGAACAACAGCTGGCCGAATGCGGCGGGCCTTGCGACGCTAATCCAGCCGGATATGGACCTGGAAGCGCCGATGATCGGCAGCATTCCTAAAACAACGGCCATGCATAAGGCCAGAATCAGCGAAAAATGTCCCAGTTCTGCAATCATGATTATTGCCCTGCAACCGGTGCTGGCTGGTTTTTCAAACTGCCTTTTACTTCCGGCGGCATGTAGTTTTCGTCATGCTTGGCCAACACTTCTTCGGCGATAAACACGCCCTGCGCATTTAGCCTGCCGTTCGCAACAATGCCCTGGCCTTCCCGGAACAGGTCCGGCAGGATGCCCGTGTATTCGACGGTCACATCCTTGCTGAAATCGGTCAGTTTAAAGCGCACCATCAACCCGTCATTCGGTCTTTCCACAGAGCCTTTAATAACCATGCCGCCCAAACGAAACAAGGTGTCTTTTGGCGCTTTGCCTTCGACGACATCGGTGGTCGAAAAAAAGTACATCAAATTTTCATTGAAAGACTTGAGCGCGAACCCCGTCGCAAGCCCCGCTCCAATAACCATCAGGCCGATTAACATTAAACGCTGTTTTCTGGCTGGTTTCATGATTTATTGCCGTTTTTGCTTAAGCGCCAGGGCGCGTAAAAACTGTCTGCGTTGCACAACCGGGATAATAATATTGGCAAGCAACACGATGAAAGTCAGACCGTAAGAAGTCCAGACATAAAAGGCGTAGCCGCCCATTGCGAAAAATTCCTGCATCGTCATTATTTGGACTCCGAGATCATGTTCTTAACCCACTGCGCATTGCGTTCGCGCAGCAACAATTCGGTGCGCGCCCGTTGCAACATCGCAATCAGGTAATAAAACTTGAACGCTACCGCCATCAACAACAGCGGTATCAACATGCTGACATGAATCGACGGCTTATCCATTTTCGTTACCGTCGGGCCTTGATGCAGCGTATTCCACCACTCGACGGAGTAATGAATAATCGGGATATTGACCACGCCGACCAGGGCCAAAATAGCCACAGCCCTGGACGCGGTGCGCTTGTCGTCTATCGCGCCGTAAAGCCCGATGACGCCGAGATACAAAAACAGCAATATCAATTCCGACGTTAACCGCGCATCCCAAACCCACCAGGTTCCCCACATCGGCTTGCCCCACAAGGAACCGGTCACCAGCGCGATAAAGGTAAAGCTGGCGCCAATCGGCGCGCTGCTGATCGCCACAATCTCGGCCAGTTTGATCCGCCAGACCAGGCCTATTGCACCGGCAACGGCCATCACCACATAAATGAACAGCGACATCCAGGCGCTGGGCACATGAATATAGATAATACGGTAGCTATCGCCCTGCTGGTAATCCGCAGGCGCAAGATACAAGCCGCCGTAAAGACCTACGGCTGTCAGCAGCAGGAAAATAACCGTCAGCCACGGCATCAAACGCTGGGTAAACGCGTAAAAATGCGGCGGGGAGGCCATCCGGTGGAAGAAGCGGACTACGGGATCAGGGATTAAAAACATGAAGCATCAGGTTCAAGGTAAAAGGTAAAAGGTGCAAGGATGATCTGTTTATAAGCTTGTGAGGCAACTCAACCGCAATGAACGGCAACCCCGGCATTACTTATATCCGGTTAATAATTTGGCCCACTATTCTACGAGATATTATCAACTAATACTCATTTTTAATGCTGCTGCGGTCGGCAAAGGCGCTAAAACCAAGGCCATCAATAGAATGGAAATCAGAATATTAATTTGCGCATCGACCGGCAGGCCTCCACTTGCCATCTGCACCGCATTACCGGCAAAAATCAACACCGGGACATACAACGGCAAAACCAGCAGCGACAAAATCATGCCTCCCCGGCGCAGCCCGACGGTTAGCGCCACGCCGATAGCCCCTATCAGGCTTAATACCGGCGTACCCAGCAGCAAGGTCAGCAACAGGATGCCCAGCGAATGATTGGGCAGGCCTAAAAAAACCGCCAACAGCGGCGCGACGATCAATAGCGGCAAGCCGGTCACCAACCAGTGCGCGACGATTTTAGCCAACACCAGCACCGAGGTCGGATGCGGGCTTAATAGCATCTGCTCCAGCGAACCGTCGTCAAAATCCGAACGAAACAAGCTGTCCAGCGACAGCATCGCCGCCAGTAACGCGGAAACCCAGATGATACCCGGCGCGATGGCTTGCAATAAATGCGGCTGCGCGCCGATACCCAACGGGAACAGCGTGATGACCAGGATAAAAAACAGCAACGGATTGGCTATTTCCGACCTCCGCCGTAAAGCCAAAACCAGATCGCGCCGAATAACGGCAAAAAATGCGCGGGATAAAGACATCAGGATAGATTAATACGCTGGACATCGACATCATGCAAAGCGATGTCATGATGTGAGGTGAGAACAATCATTCCGCCGTTGGCGCAATGTTCGATCATTAAGGTTTCGATAAGGGCAATGCCCTGCTTGTCCAGTGAAGTGAACGGCTCATCGAGTATCCACAACACATTTTCGGTAATCAGCAATCTTGCCAAAGACAGCCGTCTTTTTTGGCCTGCGGACAAAGCCTGAACGAGAATGTCGTCGTAGCCCGTCAAATGAACTTTGGCTAAAGCCTCGTCAATGGAATACTGGCCGGCGCTGCTCAAGGCCAAGGACATTTTTAAGTTTTCCAGGACCGTCAGCTCTTTTTTAATGCCGTCCAAATGGCCGACATAAGCCATCTGCGCATAAAACGAACTGTCATTTACCGCGTCGCCGCACCAGCGAATCTCGCCCGCGTCCGGCTCCCGGAATCCGCATAAAATGCGCAACAGTGAGGTCTTGCCGCTGCCGTTTTTGCCTTCCAGCAATAGGACCTGCCCGGAAGCCAATTCAAAAGCCAGTTGTTCAAACAGCACCCGATCATCGCGAATACAGCTTAAACCTTTGCCTTCAAGGGAATGTGTTGATTGTGTTTGCATTACTAAATTGGGTATTGCGCGATACGGCGGACTAATTTACCACGAAGACACGAAGAGCACGAAGGTTAAAAGAACAAAGCGTTTTCTTAATGATATACAGCAATTGTCGAGGGTGGTATGAAGTTTACTGCTTTTTCTTCGTGTCTTCGTGGTGAATATTTATAACCTTAACTGGCGAGTAACCTCTGCCGTAAGGCTTCATAAAGCAGCACACCGGTTGCAACCGATACGTTAAGGCTTTCCACCCGGCCCAGCATAGGCAACTTGACCAATATATCGCATTGCTCCTTGGTTAACCGCCTTAATCCTTTACCCTCAGCGCCCACGACCAACGCCATAGGCACGGTGAAATCGGTTTGATACGCGGTCTGCGTTGTTTCGCCCGCCGCGCCCATGACCCAAATGCCTTGGTCTTTGAGCCAGCGCAAAGTTCTGGACAAATTGGTCACTTGGTAAACAGGCACCGTTTCCGCCGCGCCGCTGGCTACTTTGCAGACCGTCGGGGTAATCCCGGTGGCATTATCTTTGGTGATAATCACGCCATGCACGCCGGTAGCGTCGGCGGTTCTGAGGCAAGCGCCGAAATTATGCGGGTCCTGCACATTATCCAGCACCAGGAATAAAGGCGTTCCCTGCAATGTTAATACAGCATCCTTCAGGTCGCTTTCCGATAACTCGCCGGGCATTTCGACTTCGATAACGATGCCTTGATGGTTGTTGCCTTCGGCAAAGCGGTCCAGTTTTTTCCTGTCGATTTTTTCGGGCTCTATGCCTAGATCGAGCAAGCTATCAATCGCCTGCATCAAGCGTTTATCCTGCCGTTGTACGTCTACCCAGGCTTTGCTGATTCTTTTCGGCGAGTAATCGAGTGCGGCTTGTACCGAGTGCAGGCCGTAGAGTTTTGTTAGCTTCATAGTTCTGGCCCGATAAGAACATTATTGAGTGTTTCTGTTTTACAAACTACAACATTACCCATCATCCCTGATAGCTGCGCTTTTAACCCATCAAGCATCCTAATATCCGTATGGTTCTTACAAACAATCAGTAGTTTATAATTCGGATCAGCATCCCCTAATTCATTTGTTTTTCGATATAACCTTTCAATAACAGCAATGGAACCACACCATTTTTTGCAAAATTCGATCTTAATCTCTTTCCATGCCGTTTTTATTATTTTGTTTTCTTCTCGTTTGGTTATGTCGCCACCTGTAACTTCTCGTAGCTGTTGAAGTTCTTCTGCAATCGAGACATGACAATTATGTATCTGCTCTTCTAAATCGCTCAATTCTATTAGCTGAACATCATTATTCTTTACTACAAAATAATCGACTTTATTGACAATGCCTGCATGAAAGCCAATTGCTTTAGCAATGCCGTCTCCGTCATCAATTTTAAATGCTCGTGACGTGGATGATTCAATTATTCCATCAGCGCAGTCGGCATGTACAATGGTTTGCAAATACTCACTTTTATCGAACATGGTCTTTTACAAATCGCTAAAGTACAGTTGCTCATAAGCTGAATTCAGCAATTCTCGTGCTTCAATCAGTTGCTGATCAGAATTCTTGGACTCAAATTCAAACAACTTACCATCTAAATCCACGAAATGTACCGATAGGAAATCTTCTACATCAATTTTCTGCTTTTTCAGATTAACTTCCAAGGCTTTTAATAGATCTGTGCTGTGTGTGGTGATAACGATATTAACACCAGCCTGCGCTAAGACTAACAGTACCTCCATTAACTTAACTTGCCAATCAGGGTGTAAATTGGTTTCCGGCTCATCAATGAAAACGAAAGAACCTTCTGTAATTACGTTATGTTTTAATAAGGCTTGAACCATACCCAAGTTAGTCATGCCAAAAGAAACAAGATTTTTAGATATTTCTTGGCCGGATTTATTATCTTTAAAGCTTAAATTATCGCCTTTAAAGATAAACTCGCCACCTAAAGCATCTTCTAACAAATCGGTAGCTGCTGCAAAAGCACCTGATGTTTTAGTTTTGGTATTTAACGCATCATCCAAATCATAAAAATATTTTGGCACACCTGTTAAAACATCACTATTTTTCTTTCCGAGTAATCTTGGGCGAATTTGATTATTTTTGGCCGATTTTAATGCGTCTCTCACTTTCCAATAAGCGGGTGATTCAAAAAAAACCACACTGGATAAGCCTGATACTTCATCAATAAAATCAGCACCTAAACTAAAACTCCTTTTATTGCCACTTAATTCGATAACTAAAAGGTCATCAACTGCAATTATTATCTTTTCTTCGTCAAAGCTGATTAACTCGCTAAGTGTAGAAATTTGAAAATTATCTTTTAGTTCATTTTCAATATGAATAGCAAAAAAGTCAGCGTAATACTTTTGAGGATTTATAAGTTGCCGCAGAAAATCATCAAAGTTTTTATTAATGGCCTCAGAGATGCTTTTAATGGAGCTCCTCTTGGTAGGTTTAAGTTCATTTAAATATGTTTCATAGTAAGTATGTATTTTTTCAACATCACCTACTTTTGAGGTTGCAAAAGCCAGATAATCATCAATCTTCCAGCTACTGGCTTCTTCAAACTCTTTTTGCAACTTATCAAGAGTGAGCTCAATTCTTTTTGTAGCCCATAAATCATTTTGGCCCACATAGCTAATACCGTTCGCAAAAGTTTGCAATTGAAGTTGAATTTGTCGAATCGTCTTGTTTACAGACTCATGATAAACATTCTTGTTAATGACATTTAAAATAGAATACAACGACTTGGTAAAAAAACTTTTACCTGTTCCATTCGGGCCGGTAATTACCGTCATCGGGCGAATTTTAAACTCCGCCTCCTTTAGCTTTCCCAGATTTTTGACTTTTACGTCAATTTTCATACAAATCTCTTTATAATTTCACAGCTATAGCAACGTTATTTCTTACGACGTCTTTTCTTAGGCTTGGTAGCGATTGCAACTTGCTTTTGCGCCAGCTCAAAGTCAATCTTCTTTTCATCCAGATCGACACGGGCAACCCTGACCTTGACGCTGTCGCCCAGACGGTAATTAATGCCGGTGCGCTCGCCTCTTAACTGGTGACTGGTTGCATCGAAATGAAAATAATCCTGCGCCAGATTGCTGATATGGACCAAACCTTCAACATAGATTTCAGCCAGTTCGACAAAAAAGCCGAACGAGGTGACCGCGGAAATAATGCCGGGGAATTCCTCGCCGACCTTATCCATCATATATTCGCATTTGAGCCAGCTCACCACGTCGCGGGTGGCGTCATCGGCGCGGCGCTCATTGGCTGAGCATTGCTCGCCCAACACCACCATATCGGGTACGCCGTAGAAAAAGCTTTCCACCGGTTTGCCTTGCAAACAATGCCTGATCGCGCGATGCACCAACAAATCGGGATAACGGCGGATAGGCGAAGTAAAATGCGCGTAAGCCTCCAGCGCCAAGCCGAAATGACCTTTTAATTCGGGACTATAAACGGCCTGCGACATCGAACGCAACAATACGGTCTGGATCAAATGCGCATCAGGCCGGTCTTTAATCGACTCCATCAAATGCATATAATCCAGCGGCGTCGGTTTTGCGCCGCCGCCCAAACTCAAACCCAGTTCGCCAAGAAAGGTTTTCAGGTTGAGCAACTTGTCGGCACTTGGGCCGTCATGTATCCGCAACAGCTTGGGCATTTTTTTATTGTTTAAAAAACGCGCCGCCGCCATGTTCGCGGTAATCATGAACTCTTCAATCAACTTGTGCGCATCGTTGCGCACTACCGGCACTATTTTTTCGATTTTACGCTCGGCACCGAAAATAATCCGGGTTTCCTGGGTGTCGAAATCCATCGCGCCGCGTTGTTCGCGACTCACCCGCATCACTTTGTAAAGTGCGTACAGCTCCTGCAAATGCGGCATCAAGGCTTTATGTTTTTTTGCTAAAACTTTATCGCCTTCAACCAGCATTTTTGCCACTTCGGTGTAGGTCAGCCTGGCATGAGAACTCATCACCGCGTCGAAAAAGCGCGACCGGGTAACCTGGCCTTGGTCATTAATAAGCAGCTCGCAAACCATACACAGCCGGTCTACCTGGGGATTAAGCGAACATAAGCCGTTCGATAAAATCTCCGGCAACATCGGTATGACGCGTTCAGGAAAATAGACCGAGGTGCTGCGTTTTTGCGCTTCTTTATCTAATTCCGAATTAATCTGCACATAATGCGAAACGTCGGCAATCGCAACCAGCAGTTTCCAACCTTTCGGCGTTTTCTGGCAATAAACGGCATCGTCAAAATCGCGGGCATCTTCACCATCGATGGTGACTAAAGGAGTGTTCCGCAAATCGACCCGGTTCTCTTTTGCCGACTCAGGCACCTCTTTTTTAAGCGGCTTGATTTCTTCCAGCAGCTCATCGGGCCATTGATTAGGCAGCTCATAAGAACGGATCGCCATGTCGATTTCCATTCCCGGCGCCATGTGCTCGCCCATGACCTCGATAATCCGGCCAATGGGCTGCCGAAGCTTGGTCGGTTGCTCGAGAATTTCCGCAACGACAATCTGGCCTTGCTTAGCTTTTCCCGCACCGCCTTTTTGAACCAGGATGGTTTGCGCGATATTCTTATTGTCGGGCACCACATAGGTAAAACCGTCTTCCTTATAGAGCCGGCCTACAACCTGATGAGTATTCCTCTGCAAAATTTCAACGACCGCACCTTCCCTGCGACCTTTTTTATCGACTCCGGCAACACGCACCAGCGCCCGGTCATTGTGCAGCAGGGAATTCATTTCCCGCGGCGATAAGAATAGGTCGTCCGAACCGTCATCCGGCTTGATAAACCCGAAGCCGTCCGCATGCCCGATAATGCGCCCGGCAATTAAATCCTCATTGTTAACCAGGCAATACTTTTTGCCGCGGTTGAATAATAATTGCCCGTCCCTTTCCATTGCGCGTAAACGGCGGCGTAGCGCTTCTAACTGGTCTTCGGATTCTAGGGAAAACGCTTCCGCGATTTCTTCACGGCGCAACGGCTTGCCAGCGTGCTCGATAAATTGGAGAATTAATTCGCGGCTGGGAATGGGGTTTTCATATTTCTCAGCTTCGCGCTGGGCATATGGGTCTTTTGTTGAGTTAAAATCAACGTCTTTTTTAGACTTCAATGTCATTTAAATAATAATAAAGAGAGTGGATACAATAAATATATCTTAAATAGTGGCTTAGTATATCGATTAGGGTTAAAAGAGAAAAGTTTTTGACCCTTAGTCAAAAGACTATTCCCCATTGGCTTGAGCTAACGTCCCGCTCGAAATCAATTAAGTTCGGGAAAAACTTCGCACTTAATTGACAAATCAAAAGAGGCTAGGTATAGTGCGCGCTCACTTTAGCTTTTACAGCTAACCTCTGCCGAGGTGGTGAAATTGGTAGACACGCCAGCTTCAGGTGCTGGTGGGGGCAACCCCGTGGAGGTTCAAGTCCTCTCCTCGGCACCATTCGATTATAGCCTCTTCTTTTTGATTCTACCCGTTTTTTAACAAAACGAGCTGCGTAAATTTCTCCAGGCAAGACAAACGGCTGCACACAATATCTCGAACGGCGGAGAAACCACGCTTACCCTTTCGCCTTAACATCTGATTAAACGCCGTCAGGCCTATTAGCGCAGACGTCGCATCCTCTCGCGCGGACGCCGTTTTACACTCTACATGGGACACCAGCAAATTTTCGGTAACTTCCAGTTTGAGATTGAAACAAACTCATCGAACTGTTCCAACGGTATCGGCTTGCTAAACAAATACCCCTGATAGGCATGACAGCCATGGTGTGCGAGAAATCCCCTCTGCGCCTCGCTTTCCACCCCTTCAGCGATGACCGCCAACCCCATACTTTCGGCTAGGGCGATGATCATCTTGGCAATAGCGGCGTCGTTAAGGTCGATCAGCACGTCTCTGACAAATCCTTGGTCGATTTTCAGTTGATCCAGCGGCAGTCGCTTCAGATAAGTGAGCGATGAATACCCGGTACCGAAATCATCCAGCGAGAAAGACACCCCCTTCGCTTTCAGCACAGTCATTTTGGTGATAATGTCCTCCACATTCGACACCAGCAAACTTTCGGTCAACTCCAGCTTGAGCCTGCAAGGATCAGCACCGGTGTGATCGAGCACAGCCAGTACCTGATCGGCAAAGTCGGCCTGGCGAAACTGGTGGACGCTGACATTCACAGCCAGCGTAAGATACGCAGTTTCTGGCCGGACGGCCCAAGCAGCCAATTGAGCGCAGGCGGTTTCCAGTACCCATAAACCCAAAGGCAGAATCAACCCGCTTTCCTCAGCCAACGGAATGAAATCGGCCGGCGGCACCATACCGCGCTGGGGATGCTGCCAGCGCACCAACGCTTCGGCCCCTATTATGCGCCCATGAATATCCACTTGAGGTTGATAGTGGAGAATAAATTGCTTTTCCTGCAACCCCCGGTGCAAATCCTCCTCCAAGCTGGCGCGCGCCATAATATCCGTCTGCATACCCGGATCGAAAACACAGACCGTATCGCGCCCGGCATGTTTGGCCTCGTACATGGCCAGGTCGGCGTATTTCATCAGTTCTTCCGTACTGCTCTCATGGCCCAAAAACAGCACAACGCCAATACTGGCGCTGGAGTGATAGGTAATAGTGGCTTGGGGTTGATTAAATGGAACCAACAAATGATAAGGCTTTGCCAAAGCCTCGCAAATCACTTCGGCCAGTTTTTTGGCCTGGGCGTTTGCTTTAATGGCGTACTGATCCAATGCATCAAGTATCATCACAAACTCATCACCGCCCAACCGGGCGATAGTGTCGCCTTCACGCACACAGAATTGCAATCTTCGCGTAACTTCCAGCAGCAGTTGATCGCCCATATTATGGCCATAGGTGCCATTGAGTATTTTGAATCGATCCAGATCCAAAAATAACAGTGCGCCGTGCTGCCGGGAACGCGCGCTGGCAGCGATGGCCTGGTCTATGCGATCTTGAAGCAAACGACGGTTAGGCAGCTTAGTGAGGGGATCATAAAAGGCAAGGATGCGGATACGCTCTTCCACACCATTGCTGTCAGTAATATCATAAAAGGTACCGATTAGATCGGTATTGGAAACAATAGAATCACTGTCGCTAAGAATATGTTCGACATCGGTCACTTGCTTATTAATTTTCATGGTCAGCTCCCTGTTTTACTTACTGGTTAACTTACGCAGCATTGATTCTTATTAAATTGCGCTTTATCTCCCCCGTGTTACCCGTATTCCGATTCCGCTATGTCATTTGTTACGAGCAACTCCCCGGCAATTTATTCCGTGTCCGCTCCAAAAACCGCCGTACTCCGGCAATGCCCGCGCCAACATAGCGTTCAAAAAACTCAGCCCCGCTGATGTTAAAGAACAGCACCGGCACTTCCCCGGAAACCGTGCATGCCGGCAGGATCCTTCCGGTTCCTGACGCCCGCGGCATACGTCCATCTAAGCTCTGGATATTTTCCAGCGTTGCTAAAAAATCGATGGACTCTCTAAACACCTGTTTGAGCGGATAAATTAAACCGGCCATCAAAACATTTCCCGGCAATATCGGTACGTTGGGATTTTTCCGTAAATTATCCATGTCGATACCTCGCCTTGATTCTGCGATGGTGAAAATGGTCTAGCGACTGGTCAAGAATTGAAACGATCTCTTCGCAGCAAGTAATATTTTTATTACTTGCTGCGAAGAATATGATCAGCCAGCTTGGCGACCGCAGACCAGTTTGCAGCATTGCTTATAAAGTTAAATGCCACGGTAAATAACTCATCCAATTTTTCATCCTTTTGTTGTTTATCTGCGGGGAAAAATTGTAAATATTCATTGACCAAGGCAAGATCGGAGCTGCCGCCATAATTTTTTAACGCGTCCAGATTGACCAGCTTGTGATTAAACGGCTCATCATCCGTTTCGGCAACATGCTTAGCTTCAGCCAGCGGCCCGATCAGCAGATTAATAATGTCCGCCTCAAAAGCTATCCTATAGTCATCGACCAATTGCACCCTTCCATCTCTGCGTTCTGTTAACCCGTTCATCAGGCTGTCAATAGAAGGCGGCAACAATTCGATTAACCGCTCTCCTTCCACTCGTGCAATACATCCGTCATAGGCCGATTGATAAGCCATGCCGCAATACCGCTCATTCCGTCCATATCATTAAGAAGGATGTTAAAACCGGCGGCAAACTTCTTGCCTTGTTATATAAATGAATGCCCGCAGCATGTCCCGCTTCATGGAAAGCAACACGCTGCTTATGCTCTAATAATTTATCTTGACCGCAAAGCCTCAATTATTTTGTTTCGTTTCATATTAAGCACCCTGGATTTAAAAGAACGTCTATTCACTAAAATTTATACTGTCAACATGCGCCTAACGGCGTTATCTTTTAACCGTTTCACTACCGCCCACTACCATAAGCCGCAATCTCGTAAGCAATCCGGCCCAGCGGCAACTCCTTGTTCACTACGCCCAGTTTTGCCGCCTCTTTCGGCATCCCATAGACCACACAGCTGCCTTCATCCTGTCCCAGGGTACGGGCGCCCACGTCGTACATTTCTTTCAGCCCTTTGGCGCCGTCATCGCCCATGCCGGTCATGATGATGCCCAATGCGTTTTTACCCGCGCACTTGGCTACCGAGCGGAACAACACATCTATCGATGGGCGATGCCGGGTAACGGGCGGTCCGTCCACGATCTCAACATGGTACTGCGCCCCGCTGCGCTTGAGCAGCATGTGCCGCCCTCCTTGCGCAATCAGCGCGCGTCCCGGCAACACCCGGTCGCCGTTGACGGCTTCGCGCACTTCAATCTGGCTCAGACTGTTCAGGCGGGCAGCGAATGCGCCGGTAAATTTTTCCGGCATATGCTGCACGATAACGATGCCGGGACAGACGCGCGGCAGGGCGGTCAGTACGACTTCCAGAGCCTGCGTACCGCCGGTGGAGGTGCCGATGGCGATAACCCGATCAGTGGTTTCGGCCATGGCGCTGAAGGCGGCCGGAAGGATCGCGTCCGCCGTTAATTTGGCCTGTACCGGCACGGCGGCAGTCGCTGTACCCAGTCGGCGCAGGTTGGCGCGGGCGGCGGCTTTGACTGCAACAATCAGACTTTCCGAGTCATCCTGCAGGAATTGTTTGACGCCTGCCTTAGGCTTGGTGACGATGCTGACCGCCCCGGCCGCCAACGCCTGCATAGTGGTTTCCGCACCTTTCTCGGTCAGCGAGGAGCAGATGACTACCGGCGTGGGCCGTTCGGACATCAGCTTTTTTAAAAACGTGATACCGTCCATGCGCGGCATTTCCACGTCCAACACAATCACATCGGGCCATTGCGTCTGCATCTTAGCCATTGCAAATACCGGGTCGGAAGCGGCGCCGATCACGTTAATACCTGAATCTTGCGACAGATTTGTCGTCAATACCTGCCGCACTACGGCGGAATCGTCCACTATCAGTACATTAATCTGAATCACCTTCAACTCCTGTTTATGGGGTCATGCTCGATGTTGGACATCACATTACTGTGCTTAACCCAGACATCACCGCTCCACACTTCAAAAATCACGTTGCGATATCCGATGTCGCCCAAGTGCTCTGACACGCAAGCAAATCCATGTTGTTTTGCAAGTCGCCGCGCGGCTTGCACATTCTGGATACCGATCTCAGGCATCCTGTTTTTATTGCCTTTCAGGAAACATATTGCCTCCACCAAATAGCTTGACCTGATATTCCTTATAGGGAGCGCCGACAGCATCAATTTTCTTCATCAGCAGGGCAATCGCCTCATCAGCATACCGCCCGTCCGGCACAGGCCGGTCGCCTACCCTCCGCTCGCTGCCACGCTTCGGCAGCATGTAGTGGCACATCCCCCCTATCAGCAGCTGAGGGTGCCAAAAGGCCATCGAGACACATGACCCCAGCACGGTGCGGATACGCGTGTCCCGGCCGCCGAAGTAATAATCGCCGGGCTGAAGAAATATCTCTAAAGGATGTAAAGGCGTTATCATTTCAGGGCCTCTTAGGGTTTCAGGTAAACGGCCGGTTGCACCAGTCGCAGGTCTTCGTTTATGCCGTTCAGCGTCTCGGAATGGCCGACCAAAAAATGTCCGCCGGGGCGCAGTAGCGACAACAGGCGTTTAACAACCTGGCGTTTGGTTTGCTGATCGAAATAAATCATGACGTTACGCAGAAATATCACATCAAACTCGCCCAGTTTCGGCGGCGCTTCGGTGAGGTTATGGTGCATGAACTGCACCCGTTCGCGCAGTTTGCGCTCGATCAGCAATGTCCCTTCCTGGCTGCCTGTGCCTTTAAGGCAGTAGTTGGACAAATAGCGGCTGGGAATTTCCATCACACGCGCTACCGGGTAAAGGCCTGCACGCGCTTGTTCCAGCACCCGCACGCTAAGATCGGAAGCGACGATTTCCCACGGCGCATGACCCAATACGTCATCCAGCATCATCGCAATACTGTAGGGCTCTTCACCGCTGGAACAGGCTGCACTCCAGATGCGAAAAGGTTTACCGGGCCTCCGCGCCGGTAAAATGCGTTGGCGCAAAAAATCGAAATGTTTGGGTTCCCGAAAAAAGTGCGTTTCGTTGGTGGTCAGCAAATCCACCGCCGTTTGCAGTTCCGTTTGTCCATTGGCGGCGGTAATCATTTGAAAATACTCGCCGTAGCTTGCCAGTCCGTAGTGTTGAAGCCGCTTCGCCAAACGGCTGGTCACCAGCGGCTTCTTGGCGGGCGACATATTGATGCCGGCGATACGGTAGATCAGGTCGCGAAACTGTGCGAATTCCTTCTCTTGTAACACCACGGCATTAAAGTTAGGTTTATAAACTGCTTGTGCTGTCATTTTCTTATTCCACGAATTAACGCTATATAAAATTCACTGAGGCGCTGGATACAAAATCATGCTCTATATAACCGGAGCAATGTTTGTATTCCGTCCGTCTCGTGCGTTGCGTATCTACGTGCAGCTCTGAAACCCAATTGATAAAACGTTCTACATCCGAACCTTGAAAAAGAAAGTCGTGTTGAGGACAAAGCATATAGATGTCTATCGCCGCTACGCGCTGACACCTTGGGCGCTTGAGCTCCGGGGACGCTATCTTGTGTAGGTAAGAACCTTTGGCATCGCGAATGTTGGCATCCAAATCTTTAACGAATAAATCATTCATATCTTCCTAGACCGTCGTTGAGCCCATATCACCCAAGAAAACATGAGTCCTCGCTTGGGTGATAAAGTCCATGTTACCCACTACACGGGAGCGGCCGCCTTTAGGCAAACCCTCCCGAATAGGCCTTCCCTCTTCTTGCCGAACATCCGCAGTTTATGCACTGCCACACAGTGCAGTCTTATGTGAACTCACCTGCGTAACATCGGCAGCCGACGCGGTTCCCACCGCAGCCAAAGCCGCCATGTCCTCCATCGACAGCACCTGCTGAATATTCAGAATGATCACAAACTTGCCGTTGATCTTGCCCATTCCGGCAATAAACTCGGCGTGGATGTGGGTGCCGAACGTAGGCGCCGGTTCAATATCGCTATCTGAAATCTCCAGCACTGCGTTCACCGCATCCACCATGACCCCGACACTATGCGTTTCCTCTTCTATCGCAACTTCGATAATAATGATGCAGTTGCGCCGCCCCACCTCCGTGGGCGGTTTGCCGAAACGTGCGCTCAAATCAATGACCGGCACCACGGCTCCCCTTAAGTTAATAACGCCGCGAATGAAACTCGGCATCCTTGGCACTTCGGTCAATTGGCCGTATTGAATGATCTCCTTGATCCGAAGTATGCTGATGGCGTAAGTTTCGCCGCTCAGCATAAAGGTGAGATATTGCTGCTGTTCCTCAAACGCCTGACTGTGCGCTATGGCGGATAGCGTTGCCGCCGCCGATGACGCTGATGCGATTGCATTCATACTCACCTCCTAAAAGTTCACGAATTCAACTTCGTTGGCCGCCCGTTTTACCCCCGCCACTTTTTTAACCGGCGGTTTGGAAAGCTTGGTTTTAGCCAAAGGAGTCACCCCCGTACCTTTACTCGTGTCCACCGTAAAGAACCCGATAAGATCCTGTAGTTGCGCCGCTTGTCCGCTCATCTCTTCCGAAGTGGCGGCTAACTCTTCCGACGAACTGGCATTCTGCTGAGTGATCTTATTCAGCTGATCCATAGCGGTATTGATTTGACCGACACCTGACGATTGCTCTTCAGAGGCCGCCGCGATTTCCTGCACCAGGTCGGAGGTTTTCTTGATGGAAGGCACGATGGTATCCAGCAACTTGCCGGCGCTTTCAGCCATATCGACACTGCTGGTGGCGAGTTCGCCGATTTCCTGTGCGGCGATCTGGCTGCGTTCCGCCAATTTGCGCACTTCGGCGGCGACCACCGCAAAGCCCCTGCCGTGTTCACCGGCTCGGGCGGCTTCAATCGCAGCATTCAAAGCCAGCAAGTTGGTTTGGTAAGCAATGTCGTCGATGATGCCGATTTTTCCGGCGATGCTCTTCATCGCGCTGACCGTCTCTTTAACCGCTTCACCGCCTTGCACCGCCTCGCTGCTGGCCTGGGTAGCCATGCCGTCGGTAACTTTGGCGTTTTCAGTGTTCTGGTTGATCGATGCCGACATCTGCTCGACCGAAGCGCTGGTTTCCTCGACACTGGCCGCCTGCTCACTGGTTGCCTGGCTCATGCTCTGCGCCGTGGCGGAAACCTCCTCACTGGCCGACGCAATATTGGAAGCGGCATCGTTAACGTCACTAATGACTTGCGACAGTTTGGCGATGGTGTTATTGACCGTATCCTTGAAGTCTTTAAGCTGCCCTTTGTAATCGCCATTGACGGTTCGGGTAAGGTCGCCCTGTTCCATATCGACGAGAACCGATACCGCTTCGTTCACAGGAAGAATGACACCGTCCAGCGTGTCATTGACGCCTTCGACGATCTTGCGGAAGTCGCCTTGGTGTTTGCTCGCATCGGCGCGCGTTTGCAAACGACCTTCAACCGCTGCAACCGCAAGCGTGTTGGCGTCTGCTACCAGAGCGTTCACCGCATCGATACAGGTGTTGAGGTTGTTTTTCAGGACATTGAAATCGCCGTTGTAGGTATCGGTGATCTTCGCAGGAATGGCGCCTTTGGAAATGTTATCGACATAATCCGCCGCTACATTCAAAGGCCCAATCACCGCATCCAACGTGTTGTTCACACCCTCGACAATCTTGCGGAAATCGCCTTGATGTTTGCTCGCATCGGCGCGCGTTTGTAACCGGCCTTCGACCGCTGCAACCGCCAGCGTGTTGGCGTCGTCCACCAGGGCGTTCACCGCGTCGATACAGGTATTGAGATTGTTTTTCAGGACATTGAAATCGCCGTTGTAGGTGTCGGTGATCTTGGCGGGGATATTACCCTTGGCAATTTTGTCGACGTAGTCGGCCGCAACGTTCAGCGGATTGACGATATTGGTGATAGTGTCGTTCACGCCTTGTATCAGTTTGCGGAAATCGCCTTGATGTTTGGTCGCATCGGCGCGGGTGTTGAGCTGACCGTCAGCAGCGGCTTTGACCAAGTTATCGGTGTCAGCCATTACCGCCTTAAGATTGCCGCGTACCAATTCAATGGTATTGTTAATGAAGACTTTTTTACCTGGAAGCTGTTCCATCGGCGCCTCGAAGTTACCTTCGCCGAAGGCTTTAAATACCGCCATGGCTTTTTTCTTGACAGCGATATGACCGCCGACCATGTCGTTGACGCCTTGCGCCATGACTTGAAAGCCGCCTTGGAATTTTTTGCTGTCAACGACGACATCGATGTCGCCTTTGTTGTGCTCGCTGCTCATATAATCAATATCCGCCAGCAGCGCTTTGAGGGTGTCGCTGATGTTCTTCACCGTAAACATCAGGCTTGCGGTGTCGCCTGCCTTGAGTTCGATCTTGGAGCTCAAATCGCCCTCGGCGATCTTGTTGGCCAACTGAGCAACAACATCCGGCTCGGCGCCTAGTTGCCGCACCAGGTTTCTGGTGATAAACCAACCCAGCAGCGCCGTCAGTAACAGCTCAAAAGCCGTAATGATAATAGATACCAGCATCGCATCGGCCTTCGCTGCCGCGGCTTCGTCCGCCGCCTTCTTCGCCAGGTCGACTTTGTAGTCCATGTGGCCGTTGAACGCGGCATTCACTCTCTCAGACTGCGCGGCATATTGCGTCAGTACCTCGCGGGCCTGATCGGTCTTGTTCTGGCGAGAAAGATCCAACGCTATTTCCGTCCCTTTAAGATATTCGTTTAAAGCCGCTTGGTCCTCGACCAACATCTGCTTATCCTTGTTATCCGTAATCGTGCTTTCATAAGTCTTCAGCGTGCTTGTGATTTTATCCAGCGATTCCTTGATCTTGACTTCTATTTCCGGCTTTTTGCTGGCGTCAGGAGTCAGCACATGACGGTACACACGGACACGCAGTCGGCCTAGCGATTCAATGGCCTTTTCCAATTTAACAATAGACGGAACACTGTTAATGTTGGCGAAATTGGTTTTTTCATACACCACATCTATTCTGTTCTGTCCAAGCCAAGCCAAGCCAGACTGATCAGGCCCAAAATGGCGGCCCCTATCAGCAAAGTCATCTTCTTTGTGACAGTCATATTATTCATTGCTTTTCTCCGAAAAATTAAAAACTACAGCTATTTAGTCTTGCAATAACACTCTTAAGACGCGCTTATATTCCCTCCTTGTTCAATCTGCTCCCGCAGCTCTACTACATCAATTCGGCCGCCGAAGCAGAACCCACCGTAGCCAGTGTCGCCATGTCCTCCATCGACAGTACCTGTTGAATATTCAGGATGATCACAAACTTGCCGTTGATCTTGCCCATTCCGGCAATGAACTCGGCGTGGATGTTGGTGCCGAACGTAGGCGCCGGTTCAATATCGCTATCTGAAATCTCCAGCACTGCGTTCACCGCATCCACCATCACCCCGACACTATGCGTTTCATCTTCTATCGCAACTTCGATAATAATGATGCAGTTCCGTCGCCCTACCTCCGTGGGCGGTTTGCCGAAACGTGCGCTCAAATCAATCACCGGCACCACGGCTCCCCTTAAGTTAATAACGCCGCGGATGAAACTCGGCATCCTTGGCACTTCGGTCAATTGGCCGTATTGAATGATCTCCTTGATCCGAAGTATGCTGATGGCGTAAGTTTCACCGCTCAGCATAAAGGTGAGATATTGCTGTTGTTCCTCAAGCGCCTGACTGTCGGATACCTTAGGCTTCCCGTGTGTCGCTGGTGTGATAGCGTTCATGTCAATCTCCTGAATCGTCACGAATTCGAAGTCGTTAAACTCCCGATTTTTTGCTGCGTTTTTTTACCGCAAGCTTGAAAGGCTTAACCGTTTCGATTTTCGCCTGCCCCGGAATCGCTAAAAATACGAGTGGACTTATCTTCCTAGCGACGGTCATATTCATTGCACTTATCTCCGAATACCTGAAAAAGATAACAACTATTCGTTTTCGTTTAAGCCCTAAAAAAGTGCGCGGCGCGCGCCCTACCTGAATGAGTGTAGGGAGCGCCGCACGCGCCAGAGGGGGCCGTTAAACGTTTATTCAATCCTCAGCTGCGTGGTGCATCCTGCCCGGTTCACAATCCCAAATCACGACTGCACCCAGTCGGCAGCCCTGTTGGCCGGGCATACTGCTTATGCCCGACATTTACATGTTTCAATAGGCGACGGGTCTTTAACTCGACCAAAGCCGTTTCATCATTGACTATTTTGATGCGGCGGCGAGTGCTACCTCAGATGCCTCTCTTTCATGTTCAATCTGCCCCATCAGTCCCGGTACATCGACTATCAGAGCAACCTCGCCGCTGCCCAAAATGGTAAATCCGCCGATGCTTTTTTCGCCTTTAAACAGCTTGCCCAGCGGTTTAATCACGGTCTGGAACTCACCCATCAGTTTGTCCACGACCAATCCGGCTTTGTGATCGCCGTAACCCACTACCACGACGTTCTCGCGTTGCACCTGGTCGCCTTGCATGTCGAAGTGATCGCGCAGCCGCCGATACGGCAACACTTCGCCGCGCAAGTTGAGATATTGCCCATCGCCTTCGTCGCCGGCCCAAGCTCTTAATTCGACACATTCAACCACCATGTCCAGCGGGATGACGTAGGCGGCGTTGCCGACGCCCACCATGAAGCCGTCGATGATGGCCAGGGTCAGCGGCAGGCGGATGCGGACGGTGCTGCCTTGGCCTTCTACGCTGTCCAGATCGACGGTGCCGCGCAAGGCCTGGATGTTGCGCCGCACCACGTCCATGCCGACGCCGCGGCCGGACAGGTTGCTGACCGCATCGGCGGTGGAAAATCCGGCTTCGAAAATCAGGTTGTAGATTTCTTTGTCAGTCAGCATTGCGCCTTCGCTGACCAGTCCGCGCTCGATGGCTTTGGCGAGGATTTTTTCTTTGTTTAAACCGCCGCCGTCGTCGCTGACTTCGATAACGATGCTGCCTGCATCGTGATAGGCGTTGAGCATCAGCGTACCTTTGGCCGGTTTGCCGCGGGCTATACGCAGTTCGGCAGGTTCTATGCCGTGATCCATCGAGTTACGCACGAGGTGGGTCAGCGGGTCGCCGATTTTTTCGACGACGGTTTTGTCGAGTTCCGTCTCTGCCCCGCTGATAACCAAGTCGACATCTTTGCCCAGTTCTTTGCTGACGTCGCGCACGACGCGCTGGAAGCGGTTGAAGGTGGCGCCGATTTGCACCATGCGCAATGCCAATGCGGAATCGCGGACTTCTTCAACCAGCCGCGACAAGGTAGCGGTGGACTCCATAAGATCGGCCATGCCGGCGCGTCGGGCGATAAGGTTGGTACCGGCTCCGGCAATGATCAGTTCTCCGACCAAATTGATCAGTTCGTCGAGTTTTTCGGCATCGACGCGAATCAGGTTGGCTTCGTTTTTTTTGTTTTCCTTGACCTGTTTTTGTTTTTCCAGGGCGGCTTCCACGACCGGCGGACTGACCATCTGCTGTTCGACCAGGACTTCACCGATCGGCCGTTGCGGATCGTCGCCGTGTTCCGATTGCAGGCGCAGGATGCTGTCCAATTCTTCCGGGGTTAAGGTGCCGCACTTAACCAGGATTTCGCCCAGGCGCATTTCCTGTTCCGGCAGCTCCTGAATCAGGCGCTGGTATTCGGAAGCTTTACTGTGCGGCGGCAAAATGCGGATTAGGCAGTCGCTACGGACGAAGTTGAAGATGTTCTCTATGGCGAGTTTGTCGGCTTCGCTGCTAAAGCTGATTTCAAAGCCTAAATAGCATGTTTCCGAATCCATGTGTTCGGCGTCGGGAATGGCGTCGATTAAGGTCACCAGTTGCACGATACTGCCTAAAGAGCACAGGCAGCGCACGAAGGAAAACGGATCCATGCCGTTCCTGAATACCTCCGGCCCAAAGCGTAAGGATAGATGCCAATGGTCGGTTCCGACCGCGCCGCTTTGCTCCCGCTCCAGCTTGGCTTCCTGGACTACGGGCATTTCGCCCGGATTGCCGGGCCGGTCCTCTTTTGTCCCGCCCAAATGAGCTTCCAGTTGCGCTATTAAATTGTTGCCGCGGTGGTCGGTTTCCTCGCCGGCTTGCGTGCCTTCGGCAACATGGTTGATCAATTCGCGCAAATGGTCATGCACCTCGATAAACAATGCCGCCAACACGGAACTCATCGTTATGTCGCCGCTACGCACCCGATCCAGCACGCTTTCTGCGGCATGGGTGAACTCCACGATAGCGTCAATGCCGAACATGCCCGCCGAGCCTTTGATGGTGTGCGCAGCCCGGAAGATGGCGTTGATAATTTCAGGATCTTCCGCGGCCTGTTCTACGATTAACAAGGCTTCTTCCATTTGTTCGAGCAGTTCCCGGCACTCGACAACAAAGGTTTGTAGATATTCGTCTGGAATCATATCGATTTACCTTCTTGGGTAGGTTTACGGACGATCAGCAGCGGATCGCCGAAAAAACCGGCTAATCCTGACAAGTCCAAAAGCTCCATCACCGCCGGGCTGTGGCCGGTAAAGCTCAAAACCTTACCTAACATCGCTGCTTCTTTTTTTATCATCACCAGCAGTTGCAGTCCGGCGCCGTCGAATTCATTAACCTTGGACAGGTCCAGCTCCAATTCGTCATTCGTCGACAGGCCCGCCAACAAGTTATCTTTCAATTCCAAAACGGTATAAATGGTCAATTCACCCACTATCACAATGCGGCTGCTTGGCTGATTTTTAGTGTTTCTGTTCGCCATAAATTGCTCCCGTTGTTTATGCCTGGATAAGCTGAGAAACCGCAGCCAGTAGTTGCGGCGGCTGAAAAGGTTTGACTATCCAGGCTTTTACGCCGGCGGCTTTGCCTTCATTCATTTTCTCGGCTTGCGTTTCGGTGGTCAGCATGATGATCGGGGTGAATTTGTAACTCGGCAGTTGTTTGGCCGTCTTAACAAAGGTGAGACCGTCCATATTGGGCATATTCACGTCACTGATAATCAGGTGTATTTTGCTGCCGTTCAGTTTGGTCAGTGCGTCCTGACCGTCGCAAGCCAAAATCACGTCGTATCCCTCGCGGGTCAGGGTGCTGTTCATCACCTGCCTGACCGAAGCTGAGTCGTCCACAAACAGTATTGTTTTTGCCATGTCAATTCCTCAGAAAAATGTAATATTGGACTGGCTGGTCGTGATCGTTTTCTTCGCGCCATCATGCGCCGCCAGCTGCTCTTCCATCGTGTAAGTCATAACCAACTCTTCCAGCCATTGCTCCACATCCACCGAGTGCGGTAATCCCTCGCTGGTTTCTGCGTTTTTCAACTCATTCAAATGCTGTTCAAGTTTGTTCAAGTCGTCACCGACCAGCGTCAAAATCTGGCTAACCCGATCCTGAAACTGCAAGTCAACGAAGACATCGGATATTTCATGGTTGATCGCGTTATTTTCAGTGCGCAACAGCTCGGCAGAGTTGGACAATCCTGATGCGGCTCTGTTGAAGTGCTCCAATACCGAAGTAATAATCTGCTCCGCATTATTCAGCGTCTGCTTGTCTTGTCTGGCGAATTTCCGTGAAATTTGCAAGGTGTCTTCAATCGCCTCGTTGACAGCTTCGATGGTCTCGGTAATCTTCCTGCCGACGTCGCCGGACGAACGCGACAATTTCCGCACCTCGTCCGCGACCACCGAGAATCCGCGCCCAGTCTCTCCGGCCCGTGCCGCCTGGATGGCGGCATTCAGCGCCAGCAGATTGGTCTGGCTGGCAATACTGCTGACTTCCCAGGCCATTTTGCTCAGTTGTTCGGTAAAGCCGGACAGGTCCTCAATTGAGCGTAGCAGCTGGTCCTTCTCTTGCAGCGATGCGCCCAAGGCTTTGGTGATTTCCAGTTGACTGTCCTGCAACAGTTCAACGATCCCTCCATGACAATCGTGGTCGCCTTCCACGGTATTTTGGGAGGCAATAACGGCAGCATCGAGACGTTTTGACAGGGCATCGAAACGTTGCGCTAAATCGGCTATGGACTCTTCGGTATGCACTCTGGCCATCTCGACTTGACTCGACCAGATAGGCAATACTTTTTGACATAGCGAGTCCAGGCCAACTATGCCGTACTCTTGCTTTTCATTGTCTGTCGCTTGCTGATCAAGATGCCTGGTCAAAATATCGAATCGTTGAGCCAAATCAGCAATCTGCGATTCGACCGAAAACGGCTCGATCTTGGTTTGCGCTGTTTTTTGTTCATCCTGTGCGCCGAAACGCATTGATAACGCGTTGAATCGTTGCGTTAAATCAGTCATTAATGTTTCGATATGCTTGCGTTCTATCTGAACTTGCTCGGCGCAGGTCCGGTCAACAGCTTCGCTATGAGACTCTTGCAACGCATTGATTTTAATATCATGCTCCTGCATCAATCGTTCAAGCAGACTCCGCTCGATAGCTTGCAACGACAGCCGATAACGGCGCCGGCTCCAGAAATACAAGCCCGCAGTCATAACGATCAAACCCGCCGGCATTACCAAGCCGCTCATTGCAAAACGATTAGTCACCTCAGAGCCTAGCGCACTCAGCCCGCCGCAGATCAATAATGGAAATGCGAGCCAATAATCATTGCGATAAAATTTCATCGATTCGTCCATTTTGCAATGCCCTCCACTTAACGGTTACCTGGCTTTTTGATTCGTTTCTTTGATGCAAAAACTCAGTTGTTCCTTGTTTACCCAAGCTTTTGAAAAAACCTAACCTTAAGCACTTTATGTAACGTACAATTACGAAAAAATCTGCATATATTCAACAATTTACAGAATAAAATAGGACTAAAAAATTTCCTGATTTAATTGAGTGAATTTAGTGTGAACGATTTTGTCAGCAGCCACAATCAGCCAAAACCGAATTCAACTAGGGATCGCCCTATGCTTAAACCGCCTACGTTTGTAAGGAATGGACTACAAAAGAAAGTTCATACTTACTCAAAAGTAATCCATAACTTACATAAAACCGATTGCCTGTGCCGTATCTCTTATGGCTCAAACGCGCATTTCCCCTAATGACTCATCGTCAGAAATGACGTAATTCGACGGTGTTATGCCCTACACCGTTAACTGAGATCCCTGTAGGGAGGCCTGATATTTTGTAACTCACCCATTTTTCCATGAGCCTAAAAAATACAGTTGAACGCGCAACAATCCCGTTTGCCGGAGCGGCGGAGTTTTGAACCTAAAGAAATCAGTTCAGTCCTCAAAAGTAACACTCAAAATGAGTCGCCCGAATTCTAGTGAGTACAGTCAGCCTTGAAAATGAGGCATATTGCCGGGCAATATGCCTCCACAAATGGGCGTTAAATGCTTATTATCTTAGTTTGCGCTATAAGAACGCATCAAAATGGCGTGGGCTAGGCTTAAGCAAACGACTAAATGATTAAACCGCAGTATTTAACACAGAAAAATCAGAGCATATTACACACTACTGATCGAATGAGTGCCGAAGCTAAGATCTAAGATGCCTAAAACAGGAATCGCTAAGGAATGATTTTGATGAGGTTTTTAATCCGCCATGCCGTGGGCGATAGCGTATTGCATGAGCTTGACATCGCTATCGAGATACATTTTTTGCATCAGCCGCGCCTTGTGGGTGCTGACAGTCTTGCTGCTGATATTGAGTTCACGGGCGATTTCGTTGACCTTTTGTCCTTTGCCCAGCATGCGCAGGATGACAAGTTCCCTGCCGGACAATAGCTCATGAAGTTGCATCGTCGTGGCGCTACCGGCCTCGAATGCGATATTTTCTGCAATATCTCCGGCAATAAAGCGTCCTCCGGCAGCCACTTTGCGTACCGCACTCAGCAAATCCTGAGGCGAACTATCCTTGGTCATATACCCCGAAGCACCGGCTTTAAGCATGCTTGTGACAACAGACGACTCGTTGTGCATGCTCAGCATCAGAATCGGCGGGCTGTTTGGCAGCTTCTTGATTTTCTTTACCAGCTCATCGCCATGAATGCCGGGAATGGTGACGTCTAGCAGAACCAGATCGGCCGTCTTGTTCTGCAGAATTTCCAGGGCTTCTTCGCCCTCTCTGGCCTCTCCACTGACAACGATGTCATCTTCCCCATCGAACAGCTGTTTTAATCCTTCGCGCATCAGCTCATGATCATCCACAATTAATAATCGTATCATCTTGATTACTCGCTTCAATTTTTGGTTGTGTTTGATTGTTTAAATTTGAATGGCAATTCACCCCCTATTCAAGGCCGACTTCTTGCTATTCTTTAATGAGTATATCCGTACTCCGCCTCTGGTGACAACGACGCCCCCATCTCCTGGCAAGCTTCATGTTGTTCCTCGATAGGTATGCGTAATTTCAATACCATACCGCCACTTTCAGCCTGGATAATATCCAATGTTCCGTTCAGACTCAGTGTACGCTCCTGCATGCCGATTATACCGAGGGAACCGCGTCTGCCGACACGGGCCGGGTCGAAACCTTTGCCGTTGTCCTGCACGTCCACTTTACAGACACCCGCTTCATTGCGTAACGTAATATCGACGCGATCAGCCCCTGAATGGCGCAGCACATTGGTGAGCGATTACTGGGGATTAACAAAAACACCGTCATCAGCACGTTAAAAAAAAGCAACCCCTGCTGACCCAGGTCAACCCTATAGTGAATACCCTGGCTGCATCAGGTGACAGGGAGGTTAGGCTTGAAGCTTTCTGTGAAGCCGAAATGGACGAACGGTGGTCTTTTGTCGGTAAGAAATCTGAGCCGCGTTGGTTGTGGTATGCGATTGATCATGTGACAGGCATCATACTGGCTTATGTTTTTGGTTGACGTAAAGATGAGGTCTTCCTGCAACTGAAGACATTGCTTCAACCGTTCAACATTAGCCGTTATTACACCGATGATTGGGGGCCTACGAACGTCATTTAGACATGACCAAGCATGATGTTGGCAAGCGGAATACTCAAAAAATAGAACGCAAAAACTTGAATCTACGAACCTGGGTCAAACGTTTGACAAGGAAAACCATCTGTTTTTCCAAGTCAGTTTTGATGCACGATATCGTCATTGGCTTGCTTATCAATAAGGTAGAATTTAACGTCGATATTCATGCTAGATTACAGGTTTGACCCACTACCAAATAGACATAGCGGCAATAGAGTAAGCGCTTAAGTCCTCCTACCGGCAATCCCTTGCCACTTTGCCGCGTCAACTTTACGGCGCATCACGACTAAATACCAAAATAAAAAATCCAACCATTTGATTATTAAAATTATTTAGTTAAATGGCACAGGCTTCGCTTTAGCTATTGCAACGTAATGCATCAATCCACGAGGAAGCGGTCATGGGCAATAAATCAGCAAACTTAGCGATTATCAGCAACAACACTTTTGAAGCAACAAAAGCAATCAACCTGGATAATTATGACATCAGCAGCGCCTTGCAAACGACTCTGGAATTTAATGAGCTGATCGCTATTTTCAGCAGCAAAATCGCCAACAAAATTCCTCATAGCGCTTATGTTTATATCAATCCTGAATTTGACCTGGAAATAAAAAGCGGCGTTTTTACACGGCATTCCTGCAACTACGCACTTAAGGTCGAGCAACAACAACTGGGCGAATTAAAGCTGATGAGCAACCACAGATTCAGCGATACCGATCTTCAGGTGCTGGAAACAATGCTTTGCTGCTTAATTTATCCGTTGAAAAATGCAACCTTATTTCATCAAGCGTTAAAAATGGCTTATACGGATCCGCTGACCCAAACCCATAACAGAGCTTCGTTTAACGATTCCATTAGCCGGGAAATGAGTCTTGCCGTGCGCAATGCCAAAAATTTGTCGGTTATTTTCTTTGACATCGATCATTTTAAAACCATCAACGATACCTACGGCCACGATTGCGGAGACACCACGCTAGCGCTGAGTGCAAAATGGATTAAAGAAAGCCTGAGAGACAGCGATATTGTGTTCCGTTATGGCGGCGAAGAATTCGTGATTTTATTAAGCGATACCGACGCTCACGGCGCGGAATTGCTGGCTGAACGGATTCGCGCCTCAATTGAGCATCACACAATCGCTTACGGCATGGAAGCGGTTAAAATCACTGCAAGCCTGGGTGTCAGCACCTTACGCGAAAATGATACGATCGAGTCTTTCATCAAACGCGCTGATGACGCCATGTATACCGCTAAAAAAAGAGGCCGAAACCAAGTTATCTCAAGCAAATGAATCAAAGACAAATCGGGTTGCACCCCGGCACGATTATGCCTTGCGGGTAAACCCGAATCGCGCCGTTAATGTTTTCCAGGCTTATGAGTCTTAAATTCGGGTTTTGATGCGCGCACCGGCTTTTCTCCCTCCATACCGGCAAATTCAAACAGCAATTCCAGTTCTTTATCAGTCAGTTCATAGAATGTACGGGCTTTCAATCGCTCGGGCAATACCACCGGCCCATAGCGCACGCGCATCAAGCGGCTGACGATCACTTCCTGCGACTCCCACAAACGCCTTACCAGTCTGTTGCGACCTTCGGTAACGACAACGTTGTACCATTTATTGGCGCCTTCCCCCCCGAAAAACCGAATATCGTCAAACTTGGCTTTGCCGTCTTCAAGTTCCACGCCCTGCTTGAGTTTTTCCAGCGTAGCGTCTGAAACCTCACCCAAAATGCGCACCGCATATTCACGCTCCACTTCCGTTGACGGATGCATCAATCGATTGGCCAGCTCGCCGTTATTGGTGACCAATAACAATCCCGAGGTATTGATGTCCAGGCGGCCAACGGCTATCCAGCGGCTGACAGACAGTTTCGGCAGTTGCGTAAAAATAACCGGCCGACCTTCCGGGTCGCGGCGCGTAACCACCTCGCCGACAGGTTTGTGATAAAGCAGCACGCGGGTGGGTTGTTCGACAAATTTTTCCCAGTGAACAACCCGGTCATTGATCGTCAAATGATCGCCGTCCTTCAACCGGTCGCCCAAACCGACAGGGTTGCCGTTAATCTTCAAGCGCCCTTCATCTATCCAGCGTTCGATTTCGCGCCGGGAGCCGACGCCACCGCGCGCCAATACTTTCTGGATACGCTCTCCATCGACCGGCTGATTCGCGTCAATTTTTTTCGACGCCACGGCAGCCTTGCCTTCAGTCTGTTTAGGAGACCTGCTCGCCGGTTTCGCTGTCGTCGGCTTTGGCGGCCTGTTCGGCTGTTTCGCTGAGCTGTTCGATGGTTTCGGCGATCTGTTCGGTTGTTTCTTGCTCTTCACTCTTTACCTGCATGGGTTGTTGCGTATTATCTAACGACAAATCAAGCTGCTGAATCTCTTGCAATGTCGGCAGTTCATTTAATGATGAAATATTAAAATAATCCAAAAATTGTTTGGTTGTGCCGTATAAAGCCGGCCTGCCCGGCACCTCTTTGTGCGCCACCACCCGGATCCACTCGCGCTCAAGCAGCGTATGAATGATATTGGAGCTGACGCCGACACCGCGAATATCTTCAATATCTCCGCGTGTTGCCGGTTGACGATAGGCGATAATCGCCAGCGTCTCCAGCAATGCGCGGGAATATCGTGGCGGCTTTTCTTCAAACAACCTCGATACCCAGCGCGACAATTCCTGCTTGACCTGAAAACGATAACCGCTGGCTACCCGCTTTAATTCAACCGGCCTGAATCGATAATCCTCTTTGATCGCCTCGCAAGCGTCCTGTATTTCCTGTAGCGGCGGCTGCTCGATTTCAGGAAAAACCTGTTGCAGCTGTTTGCAGGTCATCGGGCGGTTTGCTGCGAATAAAATGGCTTCAACTACACGTTTAATTTCCACATTAATGTCACGTTGTTCAGTTACGGAGGACCTGTCCTGAGTTGTCTCGGCCGGCGATGGCTCAGCTCTCGGCGGTGGCGGCGGTTCTGACGCGTAATTCGGCAAAGGGCTCGGGCTGGATAATATCGATGAGTCGTTCTTTGCTGAGTTCGAGGATGGCCAGAAACGAGACAACGACTCCGTGTCGACCTTCTTTTCGGATAAATAATTGCGAGAAAAGGAGACTATCCGCTCCTTTAAGGTTTTCCAAAATGGTTGACATGCGTTCACGGACAGATAAGGGTTCTTTGGTAATTTGATGGTGACTGAGCTGCTCGACTCTTTTAAGTACGTCCTGAAACGCCAGCAGCATTTCTTTTAGCTGAATATCCGGCAAGTTTTGTTCGGCACTTTTCAGCGCCGAAACATCGACGTTGATTTCAAATATATCACGTTCAACTCTGGGCAACTGATCAATTTCTTCAGCCGCATTTTTAATCAGCTCATATTCCTGCAACCGGCGAATCAACGTTGCTCTCGGGTCTTCCTCTTCGTCTTCGGCATCGGGCTGCCTGGGCAACAGCATTCTTGACTTGATTTCCGCCAACAGCGCGGCCATCACCAGATATTCCGCCGCCAGCTCCAGGTTTAATTCAGTCATCACCTGAATATAGGCGATGTATTGATGAGTGATCCGGGCTATCGGTATGTTGACAATATCCAGATTCTGCCTTCGTATCAGGTACAGCAATAAATCCAGCGGCCCCTCAAAGGTTTCCAGCAGCACTTCCAGCGCATCAGGCGGGATATAAAGATCGTCCGGCAGCTTGTTAAAAGGCGCACCGTTAACGATCGCAAACGCCGGCGGCGGATCTAAAACTTCGACTGCGTCTTGGCTCATATGCTCGCTTTCAAGCGCTAGCTTCGCGAATACAGGGAAACAAAAGCGAACCTACAACCCGGCAATCGAAAAGAACGCTTGCTGTGCAACAAACATCGGATAAGCCAAAATCAGGCCCAAAACCTTCGTGTATAACAGCACCAGCAAAATAACAAACCCGAAACGCTCCAGGCGGTTGTATTGCCACGCCCAGTAACTGGGCAAAATGCCGGTCAGAATCCGGCTGCCGTCCAACGGCGGAATCGGCAACAGATTAATCAGCGCCAGCACCAGGTTAATCGAAATACCGGCAACTCCGGTATAAATCAGCGGCAATGAAACGGCTTCGGCTTGCATACCTATCGTCACCCCCACCCTGGCTATTAACGCCCAACCGACAGCCATCAACAAATTGGAAACAGGACCCGCCAAAGCGACTATCGCCATATCGCGCCTAGGATTTTTAAAATTCCGCGGATCGACGGGGACCGGCTTTGCCCAGCCGAAAATAAAACCGGAAAAAGAAAGCAGCAGCAAACCGGGGATAATAAGGGTTCCGAGCACATCGATATGCTTGATCGGGTTTAAGGTCAGCCTGCCCAGCATCGAAGCGGTGTTATCGCCGTATTTTTTCGCTACCCAGCCATGCGCCACTTCATGCACGGTAATTGCGAAAATGACCGGCAAAATCCAGACTACTATGCGTTGCAACAGCGTCAATTCATCCATCATGCCTGCATCCTCATCAGCTCAACATCGGCGCAAGGCCCTTGCCCTGCCTGATGATCTCGGCGCCATTAACGGAAAACTCGATAATAGTCGTTTGTTCAAACTCAATAATACCGGCGTCAATGATCAAATCCAGCTCATGGTCCAATTTATCCTTGATTTCATAAGGGTCGGTCAGCGCCTCATCCTCTCCCGGCAACATCAACGTAGAACTGAACAAAGGCTCGCCCAACTCCTGCACCAGCAATTGCGCGACTGGGTGGCCGGGAACGCGTATGCCTATGGTTTTTTTCTTCGGATGCTGCAACCGGCGCGGCACCTCGCGCGTAGCATCCAAAATAAAGGTGAAAGCGCCCGGCGTTAACGCCTTAATCAACCGGTATGCATCATTGCTGATTTTGGTAAACATCGACACCTGGGCCAAGTCTTTACACACCAGAGTAAAATTATGCTTATCGTCCAACTGCCGGATACGGCGGATTTTATCCAGCGCCTGCTTATCGCCTATATGACAGGCGATCGCATACGAAGAATCCGTCGGGTAAACGATAACGCCGCCCTTACGGATTATTTCCACGGCGCGATGTATCAAACGCAGCTGCGGACTTTCCGGGTGTATTTCAAAAAACTGAGCCATTTATTGAATGCCAGGTTGTGGAATATTGGGCGATTATAGCGTACATCCGCACAAGCTTGCAGTTGAAAACCGCGCAGATGTCAAACAGCATCAGAAACTTAAGCCCGCCAACACCTTCCCCAACCGCGGCAGCATTCAAAAATAGCGGCAATTTAAAATTTCAGGCGTATGCTTACCCGCCCGTAAAAATATCTGGACGGCCGGGGCAGCTTTGGAATAGCTTATTGCCTGACCACCATCAAACGGTTTTAGAACAGACAAGCCACGTCTTGCAAACGAATCAATGACAATTAAAAAAAACATGCAACCGGCGCCGATGCCCGCCGCGCGTGAACGAGAAGATGCAATGACGATTGATGACCGCTCTTCACGATTTTCCACAAACCTCTGGCTGACCTTGGCCATGTTTATTATTTTCGCGGTTGTTTTTGTCATGTACGTCCAGGCGGAAAAACAGATTGATCACGCCCTCGAAACTCGGCTTCAATCGTTCTTGCTGGCCGATGAATTGCGTCAGTCATCCGACGATCTTTCCCGTATGGCCCGCAGCTACGTGACAACCGACAACCCCATTTACAAACAATATTTTCAGGAAATCCTCGACATTCGCGAAGGCAAAAAGCCCCGCCCCGTTGATTATCACAACATCTATTGGGATCTGGTGCTGACTGACGGCCGTCGACCGCGACCGGATAGCGGACAAACGATCGCCTTGCTGGAACTGATGCGGCAAGCGGGATTTACCGACCAGGAATTAGCCAAACTGGCGGAAGCCAAGGCCAATTCCGACGCGTTGACCGACACCGAACATGCCGCGATGAAGTTGGTCGAATCAACGCCGCCGGCTACCGAAGCCGACCGCATCAAAGCCAGCCGCATGTTGTCCGATGAGCATTATCATCAAGCCAAAGCCGACATCATGCGACCGATCAACGAGCTCTACCGGATAATCAATCAGCGCAGCCTGGATGCCGTGCATACCGCCACGGCCACCGCCTCGCTTTTGCGTGCGGCGTTCATCGCCTTCGGTGTGCTGCTGGTCGTTCTGCTCTGGCGCAGTTACCGGGTTTTACATACCACGCTGGGCGGCTCGGTGGACAATCTGCAAAAGCATATCGCCCGCCTCGGCAGCGGGGATTTTGAACGCCCGATTCCCGTCGGCGAAGGCATGAAAAACAGCGTCATGGCCTGGCTATCGGAAACCCAAGCCAAACTGGCTCAGCTCGATAACGAACACAAACAGGATGAAGCGAAAAATCAACGCCTGACCCAGCTTTACGCCGCACTGAGCCAGTGCAATCAAGCCATCGTGCGTTCAAATAATGAAGCCGAGCTGTTTGCGCAAATCTGCCGCGACGCGGTGATCTTCGGCGGCATGAAGATGGCGTGGATAGGCATGCTGGATGAACCGAGTAAAAAGGTCAGGCCGATTGCCTGTTATGGCAGCGGCACCGAATACCTGGACGGAATCAACATCTCGGTTGATGAACACGACCCTGCCGGGCGCGGCCCAACCGGAATCTCCATGCGTGAAGACCGCCCCTTCTGGTGTCAGGATTTTCAGCACGACCCGGTCACGGCAGTCTGGCATGAACGCGGCTCAACGTATGGCTGGAAAGCGTCCGCCGCGCTACCGCTGCACAAAAACGGCGCGGTTATCGGCGTTTTCACACTCTATGCTTCCGGGATCGATTTCTTTGATGAACCCGCACGCAACCTGCTGGATGAAATGGTGATGGATATCGACTTCGCGTTAAATAACTTTGAGCGCGAAGCACAACGCAATCATGCTGAAAATGCGCTTGCAGAGTCGCACAATCTACTCCAAACCATCATCGACACCGCGCCCATAAGCATTTTCTGGAAGGATAAGCAATGCCAGTACATGGGTTGCAACCCGGCTTTTGCCAGAGATGCGGGCGAAGCCTCACTGAACAATATAATCGGCAAGAACGACTTTCAGCTGTGCTGGAAAGAACACGCCGAATTATATCAAGCCGACGACCAACAGGTCATGGCTACAGGCATCGCCAAATTGGCCTACGAACAGCTTATAACCACGCCTGACGGAAAAATCACCTGGTTGCGCACGTCTAAAGTACCCCTTCAAAATCAGGCTAGCGAAGTTACCGGTGTTTTAGGGGTATCCGAGGACATCACCGAGCAAAAACAGGCCGAGGAACATATTCAGTACCTGGCGAATTTCGACCCGCTCACCGGGCTGCCGAATCGTACCCGGCTCAACGATCACCTCAAATACGCCCTCGGCTTGGCGAAGCGCACCAATGGACAATTGGCCTTGATGTTTCTTGACCTTGACCACTTCAAGGACATTAACGACACCCTCGGCCACAGTGTCGGCGACGCCTTGCTGGTTGAGCTGGCGAAACGCCTGCGTGCAACTGTGTATAAAGAAGATACCGTGACGCGCCTGGGCGGGGACGAATTCATTTTCCTGCTGCCCGGCACCGAGGCGCGTGCCGCCGCTCATGTGGCGCAAAAACTGTTGGACGCCATCGCCGAGCCCTTTCGGATTGAGCATTACGACCTGACCCTGACCGCATCAATCGGCATTGCGCTCTATCCCGGCGATGGCGATGATCTGGAAACGCTGTCCAAGTCTGCCGATATCGCCATGTATCGCGCCAAACAGGAAGGCCGCCACAGCTTCTGCTTCTTTACTCCGGAAATGCATGCCCGTCTGGCACGTAATCTACAGCTGGTCAGCGCCCTGCGCCAGGCCTTGAATCTCGGCCAATTTGAAATTCACTACCAGCCGCAAGTGTTCATAGCCGACGGCCGGATTATCGGGGCGGAAGCCTTGCTGCGTTGGCGGCATCCCGAACTGGGAACGGTGTCGCCCGCCGAATTCATCCCGGTCGCGGAAGACAGCGGACTGATTTTACCGATCGGGGAATGGGTGCTCAGGTGCGCCGTGCGGCAAGCGAAAGCATGGCTGGAAACCGGCTTAGCGCCATTGATCATGGCCGTAAATCTGTCGGTGGTGCAGTTTCGTCATCCCGACCTGCCCAAGCTGGTTACCCGCATACTCGACGAAGAAGGCTTGCCGCCCGAATATCTGGAACTCGAACTGACCGAAGGCGTGGCCATGCAGAACCCGCAAGGCGCGATCGACGTCATGAACAATCTGCACGAATGCGGCATCCGAATGTCTATTGATGACTTCGGCACCGGTTATTCGTCGCTGAGTTACCTAAAAAAGTTTAAGGTTTACAAGCTGAAGATCGACCAGTCTTTTGTGCGGGACATCAGCACCGACCCTGAAGACAAAGCTATTGTCATTGCCGTCATCAGCCTGGCCCGGAGCCTGGGCCTAAAAACCATTGCCGAAGGCGTGGAAACGGCGGAACAATTGGCTTTCCTGCGTAATCAGGGGTGTAACGAGATGCAGGGCTATTTATTCAGCAAGCCGTTACCCGCTGAGCAGTTTGAAGCGTTACTGAAGCGGGATACTGATTAAGCGTGAGAATTGGGCGTAGACAGGCGCAATGACTAACAAATAGGAAAAGCCCCGACAAGACCGGAGCCTTTGGAATTCATGGTGCCCAGGGGCGGGATCGAAGATTCTCAATTACATGCTCTAAAAAACTCCGGTACCGGCTCCGGCGTAACCAGAAGTAAAGCTTCGTTCAAAAAAAACGGCTATTGGCGCTTCAATAGACAAGACAGTGCCGGGAGCAGAACTACGCTATTCCCAACTGATCGCGAAGGCCATTGGTGAACATCCGGTTACGACCCATACCCGTCTCTTAATTTAGATGTTTAGCTGTCGCTTGAGTGGGGCATTGCGGTCATTCAAAATATGGTTTTGGAATTATCCCGATCTGTTTATCATGAATGAAACGTAGGTTATACCGTTTTGAAAATTTAGCGTTGAAGCCGCATTCTTGACAATTGAGCAGGAATAGCCGTATGTTAGCCTGGCCGGGATAATAACTTGTTAGGCCTTTCACCCACAACCAAGGAGCTATCACTATGAAACAATACAGAGACACGGGCGGTGATTCCGGCGTTTCGTCTTACGATTACGGCGACGACTGGATTATCGTTCAGTTTAAGCATGGCGGCGTTTATACATACCGCTCGTCCCGCATCGGCTCGTCGCACATTGCAACCATGAAGAGGCTGGCGGATGCTGGTGACGGATTGAACGCATACATAAATACGAACCCCGACGTGAAGAAGGGCTACGACCCACGTTGAGTCCTTTGCACAGTGGTTATTCCCTCAAGCAACTCCATGTTCTCGCTGTCAACGATAGCCACTACATGGGGGGTGGCAGTTCTTGTTCATCCACTCTTGCAGGGGTTTCACAAACGATTCGATCTCTTGTTGCTGTTCTTTTGTTATGTTCATCTTATCTATCCTTTCAAAAGCAGGCCTAACCTAACGCTCAAGCGGACAAGCCGCCAGTTAAGCGTTTCGGTTAGTTAAAGTTCATCGCTAGGCGGCTTGCCGCTTAGCTTTACGTTAGGCACTATGTGTGGATCCCAGAATATTTTGAACTATGGACGAAAAGTTACTTAAAAGATACCTTGAATACGCCAGCACTGAAGAAGCCCTTGCAGTTCTCTTTGTGAAGAAACATCTTATTAAAGCAAAAGGGCATTGGGTAGATATTGTCGACTACGAACGCTATGAGATGTCCGACCCAGATGATTTACATTTCCGATTCGTCGAAGGCGGTTTGTATAAGCGAAAAATACAACCTCGCTATCCATCGAAATCTGCATACACCATAAACGGCAAATTTAATGAACGTGAGTATTACTTGATGGCACGAGCCATAACATGGGAAACCGCACACAAGGACATAGAGCAACAGAAGTCAAAGAACATGGCAGCGACGAGATTCAAGATAACAGGCGTGAGCTACGATAAAAATCGAAACAACAAGAACTATTTTAGGGACGATGCGCCACCAGAGATAAAGGCTCTTGCAAAGAATCTTAAAGACCGAACAAATCCACTGTGGGACAAGGCCGAGCAATACTTCAACGAACCGGAGTTTGTATATAAAATAAAACAGGTTCGTATATTCAAGCATGGTGCCTAACCAGCGGGTAAACTTGACCGGCCAAAGCTACGCTCCTGTCGTCGCTCCGCTTTCGCCGGCAAGTTACCCTTATCGTTGGGCCTCATCATGAAGTCGCCAGATATGCCATCGCAAATCCTCTTTCTACCCGGTGCACTCGGTCGAACTGAGCTTTGGGGACCAGTTGCAAGTTTGCTGTCTTGCCCAGCTCACAAAGAGCATGTTGGTTGGCCTGGCTTCAGTTCCATTCCATCGAACCCGCTCGTAAACGGTATTGATGATCTGGTGAAGATGGTTCTCGCCAAAGTCGATCGACCCACAGCATTAGTTGCTCAGTCAATGGGCGGGGCAATCGCAGTTCGGGCTGCACTTGAGAAGCCTGAACTCATCACACATCTGGTGTTGGCAGCCACGTCTGGCGGCATCGACGTTGAGGCGCTTGGAGGCGAAGACTGGCGGCCCTCATTTCTTGAGTCCAACCCGCATCTTCCCCGGTGGTTTTCCACCTACCAAGAAGACTTGTCAGCAAAGCTACCGACAATACGAATTCCCACGCTTCTACTTTGGGGCAACTCTGATGCTATCAGCCCCGTTCGCGTTGGAGAGCGTCTTGTCTCGCTTCTGCCATACGCACGCTTGTACGTTGTCGAAGCCGGAGATCACGATCTTGCCGAAACACACGCTGCTGAAGTTGCGCCGCTAATCGACGAACTTCTGGCAACGGAGGCCCAACCCGGCAGTCAACAGGACGCTGCGCGATGAAGCCGCGCAGCACCTGTTACTTTGAACGTTGGGCGTACAGCACATGATCCACCATTCACTCATCAGACGAGAAGGTTTTGACATGAAAGTCGTAAAAATTGTATTGGTGGCTCTCCTATTCCTGCTCTCATTCAGGGTGGCCGCTCTTGATTGGCAGGACAGTCCGCAAGTGAGCCAACTGTTTCGTAGCGCAGGCGTAACGGGCGCATTTGTCCTTTATGACGTAACGCAAAACCAATTAGTTGGCCACAATCGTGAACGAGCCTATACGCAGTTCGTTCCAGCTTCCACTTTTAAGGTTGCCAATACCCTCGTTGGGTTGTCTGTCGGCGCAGCGAAGAGTATCGATGAAACTCTGCCCTATGGAGGAAAACCTCAACCCGTCAAGGCATGGGAAAAAGACATGAGCCTGCGTGAGGCCATCGCCATGTCTAACGTGGCCATCTACCAGGAACTCGCCAGACGCATCGGGCTTGAGCGCATGCGCGATTCCTTGGCAACGATGCACTATGGGAATGGAGAAGTCGGGACAGTTGCTGATCGCTTTTGGCTGGATGGCCCTTTAAAAATCAGCGCGGTGGAACAAACAGAGTTTCTCGCTAAGCTGGCTCAAGGGGTATTGCCATTTCCACAAACACAACAAGAGACCGTGCGTGAGTCTATCAGGCTGGAACAGCGGGATAACTTGACGCTTTATGGCAAGACCGGCTGGGAGAACTATCCGAATCCGGGAGTCGGCTGGTGGGTCGGTTGGGCGAAGAAGAACGGCCATGTGTATGCCTTTGCATTGAATATAGACATGCGAGAAGCCGCCGATGCCGCTAAACGTCTCGAGTTAGGAAAAATCTGCCTTAAAGCGCTCGGTGTAATATGAGCCGCCCAACCAACATTCCACCGGCGCTGCGCGAAAAAG